>Ga0187881_10001441_pt1 | contig 25139 bp, 23 predicted proteins | sample June2016WEW_19_1_2_FD_133017 | JGI IMG/M metagenome (GOLD analysis project Ga0187881, IMG submission 133017) | Peatland microbial communities from SPRUCE experiment site at the Marcell Experimental Forest, Minnesota, USA - June2016WEW_19_100 | ecosystem: Environmental > Terrestrial > Soil >... | reverse complement strand
TGCCGGAAATCGCCCAAGCTATTGCCCAGCCGCTAAGCAAGACGGAGTCGATCACTATAGTCAACACCGGCGGCGACGGCTCGGGCGCTGGCGCAGGGAAGGTCACTCGCGATGTTGCGGAAATCATGGCTCAACTGCCGCCGATCGTTGAAAGCCTCTCCGGCATCAGCCTGAAAAAACTCGTGGACCTCGTTCCCCAGCTCAGGGCCGATCAACGAACCTCAAAAAGCCCGGAGCCGGAAGGCAAGTAAACAGGTGCCTTGAAACTCATTTTACAATTCAAATGATTTTGTGCTTCCGGATCTCCCATTTGATCTCGTCATTTTTTCAGTTTGTCGATCTCCTGCTGCAAGCGCCGAGCGGCGGTGTCGTCCCCTTTCTTGCGCATCCAGTCACGCGCCTGCTCTAGCTTTTGCATCGCCAGGTCGAGTTCCTTCTGATGGTTCTTGCGAAACTGGTCCAGGCCGTCCTTGGCCTGCCTGGCTCCTGCTTCGGCCAAGCCTTTGAGTTGGCCTAGCCCATCCTCGACCTCTTTGCGATAGGGCGATGCTTTGTATTCCTCGATCAGCTCTGCTGCTTGACCTTTCAGCTGCTGCCAGTTTTCAAGGGTCCATTGCTTTCCCTGCTCGACCAAAGTGGGCTGCGGCGGGCTGATCCCCTGGACCCTTTCGTGTTCGGCGTAGGGAGGGCCAGGTTGGGATGGGGTTTCGATTTCGATTTGGTTGCTGCCAACTAATCCGAGCAGAGGAGCACGCTTCAAGGTGAACCGTGTACCGCGCGTTATCTTGGTAGCGTAATCCTCGTTCAGGCGGATGGTAACCCCGATCTGATTATCAACCAGGGGCTCAATCTGGACGACCTTTCCGATGGTATACCCATGCCAGTTAACCGGATCGTCTCTCTTCAAACCTCCGATATCCGGGAAGAGTATGACCAGCGTTCGTGGGGCTCCGCTGAGCAGGAGCCAGATCAAGGCGACGATCGCCAGCGCGACTGCGCCCAGGCCCAGCCACAGTCCCTTATTCTCGCTAAAAGACATGGCACTCTCCGTTGGATTATGAATGGATAGCTATCATAGCACTCCTTATTTTCCCATGCTGGGGCCGCCCAAAGATATCGATGAGGTCAAGCGAGACTCCGATCGGAATCGGAATCGCAATCGCAAACGAATAGTCGGAATTGTTTCGGATCGGAGCTTGGCTGAAACCGCCGGTCAGGCGCTGCTGCTGAATTCGGTGGCATAATACTTGTGAGGCGTCCACATTGGATGCACTGAATATCAGATCAACACGTTGAGGGCAGGAGGCGCGAATGAAGGTACTCGTAACAGGTGCTTCGGGGCTGATCGGAACCGCACTGGTTTCTCACATGGCCGCTCATGGGGACAAAGTCCTGCGCCTGGTCCGGCGTGCTCAGCCGAATCGGCCGGATGAGATCGTCTGGGATCCCGCGTCCAGAAAACTCGACGGCGAGCAACTGGAAGGAATGGATGCCGTGGTGCATCTCGCGGGTGAGAATATCGCGTCAGGCAGGTGGACCGCAGTGCGCAAGCGGCGCATCCTTGAAAGCCGGATTGAGGGAACGCGCTTGCTTGCCCGGCGCCTTGCCGCACTGCATAAACCACCCCAGGTTATGATCAGCGCCTCGGGAGTCGCCATTTACGGCGATCGCGGAAATGAGATTCTGACGGAAGAAAGTGGCTCAGGCTCAGGGTTCCTCGCGGACGTCTGCCGCCAATGGGAACGGGAGGCCACGGCCCTCGATGAGGGACCAGTCCGGCTGATCCTACTGCGCATGGGAATGATCCTCAGTTCCGAGGGCGGCGCCCTTGCCAGGATGTTGCCTCCCTTCCGCTTCGGGGTGGGAGGCAGGCTCGGTGCCGGAAAACAATACATGAGTTGGATCGCACTCGACGATCTCGTGGACGTCATCCGGTTCGCAATTGACAGTCCTTCATTGCATGGCGCCGTCAACGCGGTCGCGCCGGCCCCAGTCACAAATCAGGAGTTTACGCGCGCTCTGGGGAATGTCCTCAAACGGCCGACTCTCTTCTCCGTACCCTCCTTCGCCGTGCGATTCCTGTTCGGAGAGATGGGGCAGGAGCTTCTCCTCTCCAGCATTCGAGTTGTGCCCGGACGGCTGCTGGCTTCAGGTTTTCGATTCCGATTTCCGGAAATTGAAGCGGCTCTCCTCCACACGACATCGAAGAGGAGCATTGAGCCTCTGGTATAATGCGCCGCATGCCAGATCCAGCCCCCGACCCTCGGCTGCGTTTTGATCCCGGTACTCTTGGAATGCATGAACTGCCGCGATCCTTCTACCTGCGCGGCACGTCGACCATTGCGCGCGGACTCATCGGCAAGTGGTTCGCAAGGCGATACCAGGGCGGCTGGTACGGCGCCCGCATCACGGAGACGGAGGCCTATCTGGGTCATGATGATGCAGCGGCCCATTCATGGCGTGGCCGCCGCACTCCGCGTGTGGAACCGATGTATCTGGAGGGCGGCCACCTTTATGTCTTTTTCGTTTACGGCATGCATCACTGCGCGAACGTCGTTACCCGCCCTTCCGGCATCGCGGAAGCCGTGCTGTTGCGTGCCGCCGAGGGGCCGCCGGGAACACCTTCCCGATTGATGTCGGGTCCGGGCCGCTTATGCTCAGCCCTGGGAATCACGTTAACGATGACAGGAGTGGATCTACTGGCGGAAGGAGATCTGCGGGTCTTTGCACGCCCCCGCGAAAGACGCCCCAAGATTGGAGTCTCAGCACGCATTGGTGTGGAATATGCAGGCGCAGCCAAAAACTGGCCCCTTCGTTTCTTCGACCTTGACTCCTCCACAGTCTCCGGTTCCGCGCGCCCGCGAGGTGCACGGTAACGGATGCGCAATGCAGCTGTCTGGAGTTTGGCCATTATAGTTCGTCCGCAACGCATCCGCGAAATGCAATGGCCCACCTATTCCGGCGCATAGTAATGATCCGACTGCTGAAAAGCGGAGTTTCTGCCACTTCATGTCTGGCTCTGGGTGTTTATCGAAGTGGTCAAAAGTACTTCCGAGACCCGAACAGAATGGTTGGCGTAGGATTCGCAGGCGCACCGGGTTTGTTCGATGGACCATCATCAAATCGTCAGAGCTGCGTCCCGTTAGGGACGCAAAATAGCCAAACTCCAGACGGCGGCGCAGGCGCCGCCGTTCGCAGCAAACGCTGTCAAGGGCCTTGAATGGGAAGCTGGGAAATCAGAATTCCGAACGTCACAGGCTCTGGCCCGTCGCATAGCGACAGGAAAAAGCAGGAAAGGCGCTAACGCTGGGTAGCCAGGTAACTGCGGCGGGATCTCACTACCAGGCCGGAGGGAGACACGGAGACCCGGAGGGAGTGCTCCAACCCATTGATGCGCTCGGCGTCGGGGTAAAACGCGAGCAGATATTGGCAACGGAGTTCGCTCGCAACCTTGGCAAACGTCTTCTTGAGATCGGCCACATTACTGCGATAAAAAATGCCCGCGGACTCCTCCGCAACACGTTTCAGCCATGCGGCGGCCGCCCCCTCGCCTGTTTCCAATGTTCCCTTGCCTCCGAGACCTTTCGGCAGCGACACACCAAAAAGCTTTTTTGAGAGCTCCCGCGGATCCACCGCATAAAACATCGGATAGATCACAACGCCCGAGTCGCGCACAATCCGAATCGCATCATTGGGTGTTGTGCTGCTGCCGATGTCTTCGCCATCGGTCAGGAGGATAATGGCCTTGCGTCCCTGTCCGCCGCCCAGATACCTTTGTATCACCGTCGCCATCACATCCCGCATGTGCGTCCCGTCATCATCGCTCACGCCGGCGTGTTCGATCGCATGCTTCAGCTCCGGCTGACTACAGCCGAAGCGGCACAGGATGTGTATTTCCGTGTCGAAGCTCACGACCATGGCCTGGTCTTGCGGCCTCAATTGCACGACGAAGTCAGTCGCCGCTTTCTTGATCTGCTTGAGCACCGCCGCGGTGCTTTTGCTGGTATCGAGCATAAGCACCATCCGGAGCGGCTCTTCTGCCGCGGCAAAAAACGCCACGCGCTGCGGCACGCCATCGTCGTAAAGAACGAAATCCTCCTGCTTCAATCCAACAATTGAGCGTCCAAGCTGATCGCTCACCATGACGGGAACACTGACAAGCGAGGTCTGAACTCGTATCCTATCCTGGCCTGACTGGACCGAAGCGCCGCGCAGAGCGCCACTCAGGAGCAAGATCATCGCCACGAAGACCCTGACTAATTTCATAACTGCGTCCTCAGTGAGGCTTCTCCAGAAGACGCTTCCTCGTGTAGGCGATCAAGCCGCCGGCTTTCATAATCGCTTGCCGTGCGGCGGGCAGCGGCTGAGTCTCGAACCGCTTTCCCGCCGTCTTGTTGAAGACGCACTCCGCTGAGATTTCGAGGTCGTCGCCAACGGAGGCGTCGATATTGTTGCAGGACACGACCTGCAAACCCAGATTGACCGCATTTTGAAGAAAGATGCGCGCAAAGCCGCGCGCAACGATTGTCAGGTTGAATCCTCGCAGTGCCGATGCAGCCTGTTCGCGCGACGAGCCGCAGCCGAAATTCGAGCCGGCCACCAGCACGCTCCCGGCTGCCATGCTCCCGTCCTTTACCAGCGCACGGAATTCCGGGTAGTCGGCAAATGCATACTGCGGCGTCTCGCTGGGGAGGACCGTCGCCATGAATCGCCCGGGATAGATGGCGTCCGTTGAGATATCATCGCCCAGTTTCATCACCACCTTTTTTACGGCGGGTGCGCTGTCCGTTCCTTGATTCGCTGTCATGTCTACCCCCTATCTCGGATCTCGAATAACGCCGGTCAGCGCGCTTGCAGCAGCCACTTCCGGAGAACAAAGGTACACTTCCGACTTCGGATTCCCCATCCGCCCGGCAAAGTTGCGATTGGTCGTCGAGAGCGCCACATCGCCGTCGGCAAGGGCACCCTGGTGAACTCCAAGGCAGCAGCCGCAACCGGGATTCACGATGACAGCACCTGCATCGATAAGGTCTCCCAAGTAACCCGCTTTCATCGCTTGCTTGTAGATGCGCCAGGACGCCGGAAACACCAGCATCCTCACTCCGGCAGCCACTTTTTTCCCTTTCAGAATCCTGGCAGCAGCCTCGAGATCGTCCAGCCTGCCATTCGTGCATGAGCCGACGACTACCTGCTGAATTTTTGTCCCAGCCACGGCCTCCACCGGCTTCACATTGTCGACCCTGTGCGGGCAGGCAATTTGCGGCGAGAGGGTCGAGGCATCGATTTCGACGATTCGGGTGTAGGAAGCGTCCGCATCGGGTGCAACCAGATCGATCGCATCAGTGACCCCAGCCTCCATTTTCAAATAGCGCACAGTCTCCTCGTCGGCGGGAACGATTCCCGAAGTGGCGCCCGCTTCCACCGACATGTTGCACAGGACCAAGCGGCCAGATGTGGACATGGCGCGGATCGTGGGGCCATGAAACTCAATGACCTGAAAGTTGGCGCCCTGCGCGGTCAGTCTTCCGATCAGGTGCAGGATCAAATCCTTGGGTGAAACATGTTCGGGCATGCGTCCATTTACGACAACTTTGATTGTACCGGGGACTTCCAGGTTCAGCACCGTTCCTAAAGTCCAGACACTCGCCATTTCCGTCGCGCCGATTCCGAATGCGAAGGCTCCCAGCGCGCCATGCGTGGTTGTGTGGCTATCGGTTCCGGTCACGACGTAGCCGGGCCGCACGTAGCCAAATTCGGGCAGCACCTGGTGACAGATGCCTCCCTCGTCGCCGCGAATATCGTGGAACTTGGAGATCCCCTGGCTGCGCACAAACTCCCGCACCTTCTTTTGATTCGTGGCAGTCTTGGCGCTCTCAGCCGGCACGCGGTGATCGAAGATGATCGCCACTCGTTGAGGATCCCAAACCCTCGCCTCGCGCCCCGTTCCCTTGTAGATTTCGAGAAACTGGTTGATCACCAGCGCCCCATTCTCGTGCGACATCGCCAGATCCACAGCCGGTTCCACCACCTCGCCGACCTTCACGAAAGGCCGGCCAGTGGCACGCGCGAGTATCTTTTCGACAATCGTCATTCCCATTTTTGTCCTCGTTTTATGATACTTTTTTCCCTGTAAAGACCATATGACTCTTGTTCTCTTCGAACTGGGTTCGCCAGGCCATGGCTTGCCTCACGCTCAGGCCTTGGCTGCAGTCGAGGAGGACAGCTTGCGTACAATCTCATGCGCCATTTCCATGGTTGTGTTGCTGCCGCCCATATCATACGTGCGCACTTTTCCCTCGCGAATCACTCCCGCCACAGCCGCCTCCAGGCGCGCGGGTTTGTCGCGCTCCCCCAGCCAGTCAAGCATCATTTTGACGGCAAGGATGGTGGCAATCGGATTCACCTTTTGCATGCCCGCATATTTCGGGGCAGATCCATGCGTGGGCTCGAAAACCGCCAGATGCTCTCCGATGTTGCCGGAACATCCGAATCCGAGACCGCCAACCATCTGTGCACACAGATCCGAAACGATATCCCCGTAGAGATTCGGCGCCACCAGTACATCGTAATTCATCGGGTTCTTGAGGAGCCACATGGTCATCGCGTCGATGTTCGCGTCATCCATGGCGATCTCAGGGAACTCCTTGGCGACGGCGCGGGCAGTCTCCAGGAAGAGGCCGTCGGTTGCCCGTACGACGTTCGCCTTGTGGATCACGGTGACTTTTCGTCTGCCGAATTTCCGCGCGTATTCAAACGCGGCCCGCACGATCCGTTCCGAGCCATGGCGGGTATTGATTTTGCAGGATATTGCATATTGGTCAGGCGCGAGCTGTTGAAATGGCGCAAAGGGCTTCGAGAGCCGCGCGAGAAGCGAGGAAAGCCCCGCGGGCACCGGCGCGAACTCCACGCCGGAGTAAAGGTCCTCCGTATTCTCGCGGAATACGACCAGATCGATCCCCTCTCTGAAATTCAGGCTATTGCCGGGATACGCCTTGATCGGGCGAAAGCAATTGTAAAGATCGAACAGCTGGCGCATGCGCACTATCGGCGAGCGATATACCAGACCTTTCCCGCGCAATTCAGGCACAAGCTCGGCCTCGGCGGCCTTGACAGGTTTTGAAGTAATCGCGCCGAACAGGGCTGCATTCACCTGGCGTAACAGCCGGATAGTACGTTCCGGAAATGGATCCCCTTCTTTTTGCCAGAATTCCCAACCGATATCCCCATGAATGTACTCGGCATCCACTTCCAATTCATCCAGCACGATCCGCGCCGCCTGCAGCACCTCAATACCAATGCCGTCCCCCGGCAGCCAGGCGATTTTGTACTTGGCCATAAGTGCGTTCCTTTCAAAATGAATCCGAGCGCTCAGGCGGCCGCACCCCGGCACGATTCACCAATCCTGGGTTCTCGAATGACCGACAAGGATACACCGAGGCGCGTGCCTTTCTCAACGTCGAGGTTTATGTCCAGGTCCAAGTCCGGTAGCGAGCATGTCTTTACGCTTAAGTTAACAGCATTGTGTCTAAACTGCAGAGCCAGTCCGAGAATCGAAGGGGCCTCCTCATTCTCGGACCGGCTTCTGGCCCTTCCCCAGCACCGCCCAGCTGCGTTATGATCTGCCAGGAATCGAATGGACACCGGAGGAAAACCATGAAACTGAAGCACCGGCTGGTTGTGGAACCCGGGAAAAAGGCGCGGCTCGCCGATCGGAACCCTGATACGACTCCGGGGGTCAAGGACAAAGACGCGGCCGAGGAAGCTTTGCAGAAGAACACGGCGCGGCTCGCGGAGCTTCAGTACCTGCTTTACGCCGAGAATAAACATTCGGTGCTGATCGTGTTTCAAGCACTGGACGCGGGCGGCAAGGATGGCACGATCCGTCATGTGATGTCGAGCCTGAATCCCCAGGGGACTGCTGTCACATCTTTCAAGGTCCCATCTACCGAAGAGGCAGCCCATGATTTCCTGTGGCGCATCCACAAGGCCACACCTCGGAAAGGTGAGTTTGCCATTTTCAACCGCTCTCACTACGAGGACGTTCTCGTCGTCCGCGTCCACAATCTGGTGCCGAGATCGGTATGGTCGAAGCACTACGATCACATTAATGCGTTTGAAAAGCTCCTCGCGGACCACCATGTAAAGATCCTCAAGTTTTTTCTCCACATCAGCAAGGAGGAACAGCGCGCACGATTCGAGAAGCGGCTGGATGATCCCACGCGGCAGTGGAAGCTCTCGCCGGCGGATTTCTCCGAACGAAACTATTGGGATGCCTACCTCGAAGCGTACGAAGATGCGCTGACGCGTTGCAGCACGACCTGGGCGCCTTGGTACGTGATCCCAGCCAACAAAAAGTGGTTTCGCAATCTCGCCGTCTCGCAGATCCTGGTGGAATGCCTGCAAGAATTGAATATGGAGTTTCCGCCTCCCTCCATGGACCTGGCCCAGGTTCGGTTAAAATAGAAAGAGCGGGAGCGGCACAGTGACCAGTAGTCCGCATTCATGTTCTGCCACGAAACTCAAAGAAAGAATCCGGAATGAACTGGCTCATCTGGAGCGGAGGCGTCTGGATTCCGGTTTCACGCGAGAAGCTGCAGTTCTGCTGCCGATTTTCTTGCGAGAGGGCGAGCCTCATCTCCTCTTGACGCGACGAACGACAACGGTAAGCACGCACAAAGGCCAGATTTCGTTTCCAGGCGGCATGCGCCAGGAGGGCGAAAGCCTTCAGGAGACGGCACTCAGAGAGACCTTCGAGGAGGTAGGCCTCCCGCGGAGCCGGATCGAGATCCTTGGCAGGTTTCACGACTATATATCCATCATGAACTATCTCGTCGCGCCTTTTGTAGGCTTCATCGATACGGGCTTCGTCACCACCCCGCAGAAATCCGAGGTGGCCGAGGTGCTGTCCGTGCCCTTTGCCATTTTCATGGATCCGAGCCGCCTACGGGTGGAGCCGATGCCGGGGTCAGGAGAGATGACTGACATGTATTTCTATCGTTACGAGCCGCATCAAATCTGGGGCCTGACTGCACGAATCATCAAGGACTTCTTCGAGGAGCTATGGAAGCGCTCCTGATCAAGTATGGCTACCTGGTGTTGCTGCTCGGAATCGCAGTGGAGGGCGAAGTCTTCCTCCTGGCCGCTTCCTATCTGGCACATAACAACCAGATCTTCAGCCTGCCTCTGGTGATTCTGACGGCGATCATAGCCAACAGCGGCGCAAATCAGGTTTATTACATCCTGGCGCGGACACGCGGCCGTGACTGGCTCCAGAAACGATTCGGGGACCATCCACGATTCCAGAAGGTGGTCAACCTCATCACGCGCCACGGCAATTGGATACTGTTCGGAAGCCGTTATGCCTTCGGCTTCAGGATTATTATTCCGGCAGCTTGCGGCGCACTCAACATGCCGATGGTGCGGTTCACCACCATCAACGTGCTTGCAAGCATCCTTTGGGCCGTGCCCACCTCGCTGGTCGGTTTTTATCTGGGCGATTTCGCGGAGAGGCTGATCCTCGGCTTCAGTCATTATGAGCTCTGGGTCGTCGCCGCGTTTTTCGTTGCTGCCGTGCTGGTGCTGGCAATTCGACACTTCCGCCATGCCGAGTGGGTCGAAGACCTGAATGTCGCGGATCTGCACACCTTCGTCCCCGTGCTTATCGGTGTCATGGGCGTGATCAATCTGGTGGCTGCCATACTGCCGCGCGATCCGGCGACGATGAGAGCCCTGCAGGCGTGGCTGCCGCTGGAAGTGACTCAGCGGAGTCGCGCCCTGATGCTCTTTGCGGGGATCGCCCTGCTGCAGGTCTGGCGCAATCTGGCGCGCCGCAAGGAACTCGCGTGGTATGTGGCCGTGGTCGCTCTCGGCATGTCTATCCTTTTGCACGCGACCAGAGGATTCGACCTGCAGCATTCTCTGATCGCCGGTCTGCTTTTGTCATATTTGATCTACAACAGGCGGCGCTTTAATGCCCGAAGCGATCCTGTCTCGCTCAAGTGGGGAGTCCGCATGATCCCGGTACTGGCCGCAACCGTATTTGTCTATGGCATAATCGGGTTGACCCACATTCGAACCCACTTCCTCTGGCATCCTGGCGCCACTCCTTTCACGGAGACGATCCGGTCGGGTTTTCTCATCCTGCAGCCGAACATCGAACCGATCACGGAGGGCGCGAAGCGCTATCTGGGATCGCTGCAGATCGCAGGCTGGGCAGCGCGATTCTATCTGCTTGCGCTCCTGTTGAGACCGGTCATTTTGCGCAAGCGCATGGAAGCTCCCCAAGCCGAAATCAGCGCCATTTTCAGGCTGCATGGCACGCACTCGCTCTCGGCCTTTGCGGTCCAGAGCGACAAGCATCATCTGCTGGTGGCATCGGGACGGGGCCTGATCGCCTATGAGAAACGCGGGACGGTCGCACTGTCATGCGGAGATCCGATCGCGCCAGACGATCTCTTTGAGATATGCATTTCCGGATTTATCTCTTTCTGTCGCAGGCGCGGATGGACGCCATGTTTTTACGAAGCGGCGGAGAACCGCTTGCCCATTTACGAGGCGCTCGGCATGCGAGCCCTCAAGATTGCCGACGAGGCCATCGTCGACTTGAAGGAATTCAGCCTGTCAGGGGGCAAACGAGCCAATCTGCGCGCCATGGTCAGGAGAGCCGCCAAGACCGGAACGAGTGTGCGCCGGTACGACCGCAGACCACTGCATGATCCCTGGATTGATGAGCAATTGGAAGAGGTCTCCGAGGAATGGCTGGCCGAAAAACACCTGGGCGAGATGGGGTTCAGCATCGGACGCTTCTCCCTGGAGTCGGTGGCTGGAGCACCTCTCTATATCGCCTGCATGGGCGATCGCGTCGAGGCGTTCTGTTCCTGGTTGCCTTACCGAAACGGGCAGGCGGCTGTCCTGGACGTGTTCCGCAAACGCAAGGATGCGCCCATTGGCACCATGGACTCTCTGCTCGCTCATGCTCTTTTGCATCTTCAGGATTCCGGACTTGCCGAAGCCAGTCTGGGAAACGCTCCGCTGGCAAATGTTTCGAACCCACGCGGTCCTCTGGAACGCGGGGTGGCTCTTTTGTTTGAGAACATGAATGCTTTTTACGGTTACAGGAATCTCTACAGGTTCAAAAAGAAATTCGCTCCCAGGTGGGAAGGTAAATACCTCGTATATCCGAAGGGCACGGAGCTGCCAAAAGTCATCTACGCTCTGGCCGGAGTCCACCGGAGGGGCGGCTTGTTCCGCGTTTTATGGAAGAGGTGATCAAATTAGGCCGACCGCCGTCCGATATCTGCGGGTATAATGGCGGCACAATTCAACTCGACAAGGAGAAAATAAAATGGACGACGCAGTCATTCTCTCCGGTGTAAGAACGCCGATCGGAGCTTTTCTAGGTTCGCTCTCATCTTTTAGCGCGCCCCAATTAGGGGCTCATGTGATTCGCGAAGCCCTCCACCGTGCGGGGCTGGAGCCTAAGGACGTGGACGAAGTCATCATGGGCTGCGTGCTCACGGGAGGTATGGGGCAGGCACCCGCCCGTCAGGCGGCGCTCGCCGGCGGTCTCCCAAACAGCGTTCCCTGCATGACTATCAACAAGGTCTGCGGCTCAGGCATGAAGGCAGTCATGCTGGCGTCCCAGTCCATCCGGCTCGGGGAATCGCGCGTGGCGGTTGCGGGCGGCATGGAGTCCATGAGCAACGCGCCCTATGCAATGGACAAGGCACGTACAGGGTTCCGCATGGGCCACGCGGTAGTCCTCGACCTCATGATCCACGACGGCCTTTGGGATCCTTATAACAACATGCACATGGGCAACTGCGGAGATCTGTGCGCGAAGGAATACAACTACACACGCGCTCAAGTGGATGAATACGCCGCCGAGAGCTATCGGCGAGCTTATGCTGCGCAGAAGGAGGGACGCCTGAGCGAAGAGATCTTCCCAATCGCAGTCCCGCAGCGCAAGGGTGAGCCGCTAATCGTCAGCCAGGATGAAGAACCGGCCAAGGGAAATCCCGAAAAGCTCGCCTCGCTTAGGCCGGCCTTCGCCAAAGACGGCATCGTCACGGCAGGCAATGCAAGTTCTATCGATGATGGCGCGGCAGCCATGGTCGTGGCCAGCAGATCGGAGGCGGCGAAGCGAGGGTGGAAGCCTCTCGGCCGGATCGTCTCCTACGCGACCCACGCTCAGGACCCGCTGTGGTTCAGCACGGCGCCTGTATTTGCCGTACAAAAACTGTTGTCCGCGAACCGCATGAGTGTCGCGGACATCGATCTGTTCGAAGTAAACGAGGCGTTTGCCGTGGTTGCCATGGTGACCGCCGACAAGGTCGGAATCCCGCGTGACAAGCTGAATGTAAACGGCGGCGCAGTCGCCTTTGGTCATCCGATCGGCATGACAGGCGCCCGCCTCATCCTGACGGCTCTGCACGAACTTCGCCGCAGGAAAGGGAGATATGCGGTCGCCACCCCGTGCATCGGCGGAGGCGAAGCCACTGCAATGCTGATTGAAGCGCTCTAAATAGCGCTGCAGTCCACATAATTAGGGGGCAAAAAAACGACGCAAGCCAGATTTTTCCACGCCTCATTGAATTCGACTTTACTGGATTCAAGGACTTTCCCAGGTCCGGCACCTATCTCCTGGAAGCGTGTCTTAGGCAATTACAGGCAGGCAGCGGTTGCAGCTGAATGGTGCAGATCTGCGGCGGTAACCAGGGCATAAATTGCTCCAGTGTCGATCAGGGCGCGACGCATCAGCGACCTCGTTTGCGGCCACGGCTGGTTTGGGCCTTTCGACCTGAAGCAAAATCAGGCGCTGCTTGTTCTGCAATATAAAGATCCGGCTGCTCGCTGACCGGAATATTGCCGATCAATGGTTCGCGCTCTTGCCCAATCCCGATGATCTCTCGGTACGATTCGACTGTGCGCAGCGACCTCGTTTCAGCCTCGCGCCGGATCAGCCTCCGAAGGATCTCGGCCATGCTTACACCTTCGCGACGCGCCTGGTCTGCGAGATAGCGGAATTGCGGTCGTGGCAGCGAAATCTGCAAGCGATGCATCGACGTGGACATGGGTTATCTCCATAGTGATATCACTAAGTTACCTCACCATGATCATCTCGTCAATCGCGACAGAGGGTCGGGTCTGGAAGACTTCGGGATCGGTGCCGGACCTGAGAAAGTTGTTCAATCTGCAGGAGATAATCTCAATACAGCACGTCAGAATAGGGCTTGCGTTTAGTTTTCGCGCCCGTTTTCTCGATTTAAGAGATTCTGCTATTGATCCTGGGTTCAGATCGCTTCTCCAGCGGCAGGAACACATCCCGCTCATTGGGAATCAGCCCTATGCATTCCTCCGGGCACTGAAGCTCACACTGGCCACAACCGATGCACTTGCGCGCATTGATGCTGGCTTTCCCCGCTACCATCGCAATGGCTTGGACGGGGCAGTGTTCGACGCACATTTCACACCCGCTGCAGAGCGAAACGTCGGCCAGCCGAGCTTCGAAGTAAGACCTGAAGCGCAGCGGCAGAAAGCCGCGGTTGTATGAACCAAAGACCCCGCAGCAATCCCAGCAGCAGTTACAGATGGCAATCTCGGGCTTATCCGCATCTTCCTCCTGGTGAAAAACCTGGTGGACCGCGCCCTTTTTCTCCAGTTCTTGAATCAGAACTTTCGCTTCCTGTTTGGATATATATTTCGCGCTCCCATAGGTGACCGCGTGATGCGCGAGCGAACCGATCACGATGCAAGATTCGGGCGGTTGCTGGAAACGGCAGGCTTCCCCGATCAGCTTGTGGTAGTGCCGGCAGAAACAGTGCACCAAGGCGATGCTGCTGGCGTCCCCGTGTTTCTCGACCAACTGGAGAACCGTCCTCGCAGGATAAACCTTCATGGGAGCCGCGTCGATGTCGCGGTTGACGGGAATCGTCCGGCCCCCGGATGGCTCGGTAATCTGGGGTGCTACGATGCTTTGAGCCGGCTTAAGACCCTTCATCTTGTAATTGACCAGGGCGCGCATCAGGAAAGAGTTCATCTTCCCGAACGACCGAAACAGCCTGTCCAGGCGCACTGCGAATTCCTTCTTTTCCGGCGTTTCCTGGCCATCGGAGAGGTAGACTTCGAACCATCCGAGCATGATACCAGCCAGCAGGAAAACCTCGCCTTTGTCGCCGGTTGCACTGGACCAGAGGAGGCCCTTTTTCACGAGTTGCTTGAAGAGAGCTTCGGCAAGATCTTCGCGCAACCCACTCCGGGCCAGCACCTCTGGGCGCGTCAGCGGTTCCGTCCCGACCCGGAGGAGGAACTCGACCTCATCCGAAGTGAGCGCCACGTCGAAGCAATCCACGAGTTCCTTTGAAATGGGAAATGGAAAACGGTGCCGGCTGTTCATCATCTGCGCGAGCTTGCGCAGGTTCTGCTCGCGTTCGGCTGGGCATGCGGTTCCGGTCATAAGCGACCTCCATTCCTGAGGGCTGATGCGGATTCCCGCGCCAGCTTCTCGATAAATGCGGATATGTGTCTGACCGTGTCCTTGGGCGACGCTATCTTACCTCCTATACAGGCTTCTGTCACATAATCATGCAAACTGCATCAAGGAGTTCGCGGTTCGATGATCGTTGGCCGGCAGTTTCTGCGGCAGTACAGCCCAGGAAAATGCGCAACTCCACTATCTGCGCAGACCGAGCATCCAATTCAGCGAGCTTGGATAGCGGCGGTCCAAGTCAAGCGTGTCGGATTCACGAGTGCCAAGCCAAGGGATATCGCCGGTGAAAGGAATTTGCAAATGCAAGCTCGTGCAGTCGTCTATAAACCAGCGGCAACAGGCTATGCCGGGCATCATCCTGCCCGGCGCCCCACTGCGTGAGGAGGCGCGTAATCGATTCGCTCGCCGGTTCAAACATTCCGCCCCGTCCATGTCTCGAGGCCTGCTGATGTCCCTGGAATGTGGGGCATCATAGCAAGGACTCGAGACGCAGGACAGGAGATCTAAGCTCTTCGTCTCCAGCGTACAAAACCCATACCAAGCAGTGGCAGGATGACCAGGCTCAAGGTTGCCGGCTCTGGGACGGCAGATGACTGGCTGGTCAAAAACACGCCGGAGTCTGACGTGAAAGTGACGTTGCTCGGCAAGATCAGGCCGACCTGGCCCGTGTTGCTGAAGTCGATTGAGGTGGCGAACGCCGTGAGGCCATCTGCAGAGAGGCCGCCCCCGGGCCAGACTAACAGACTCATGGAAAAAGGCAAAGTGGCGGATGCGCCCACCAGGTCGTATACGCCAGTGAAGTCAATGTCGGTAAAAGTGTCCGATGCATAACTAAAGGAGTCCCAACCGGACTGACCCGTATCAGGTGCTCCGACGAAGGCTAGGGGGTGAAAATTGTCACCAAGCATGTCGGTTAGGACCTGTCCGCCAAGTGTTAGCCCAGCGTCGACTTGACCGGACCACGAGATTGGGTTGTAGCTCCATGTCCCGTCAAGAGTCCAATGGACCGCGATAGGGGTTACCGTGCTGGCGGTCGCGCCCGCAATCGTAAAATTCAGCGTGTCCGACATAAAAGCATAGGTCTGCGCTTCGGAGTAACCCACGCCCTGACCGAACGCATGCAACGAACCGGTTGCGAGGCTAGCCGCAGCATAGGAGGACGCCGTATAAGTAGGCCCCGGACCATAATCTATTACGTCAGGAAGCTTGACACCCGCAGTCTGGTCAAAACTCGAAGTCGCCAGGCCCGTCGTGTCGAGGGTGCCCGCCTGGGAACCGGAATAATAAGGATCAACAGACTTCGCGGGGAATGTGGCGCCCGCTATGCCGTAGTTGTAAAAAGCTTGGGCCGCGAGTTGCGAGGTGGTGACAAACGTGTTCGCGACAGTCTCCACGTAATACCCGTTGACCCCGATCGGGAGGGTGGTAGCGACTGCGGGGGCGGCCATCATCGCAAAAATCACCACCATCATTGAAAACCGTTTCATTGTCGTCTCCTCTATGTTGAACGCCATCCTGAATTGTTCGGGGGAAACAGACCCCCCAGCGTCGGTGTGAATTGCGATTAGGCTACGATTCTGATCCTCACATTCAGAATCGCCCGTTCATTCACTAAATAAGCAAAAGTCGTACCAATGGGGTCGGAACAGACTATAAAAGTTTTAGCCTTCCCCAAGTACATCTAAAAGTTGAAGTTTCGGACTATAAACCTTTCGTGGGGGCCGGTGCTATGAGTCCTAACCTTCCAGGAGAGTGTAAGATTCTTTTACGATTCTGCCTGGGCAAGACTCCATAATAACCGTAAATAAAACAAAATAAACTGTTTACGTAACTTAACCTAATCGTAAGATGTTTTTACAGAACAAGAAGCTGTCCAAAATACCAGCGGCAGCTGGAGCTTCAATGGTGCGGCTCCGGATTACGTCCAGAGGGATGGTTACTGACTAAGTCAATCGTTCGGTACCAGGCAACGGTACTCTGCAAGCCTTCGACGGCCGTGAAGGGAGGACGCCATTCCAGCATCCCGCGGATTTTGGCTGTCGAAACGCGCAGAGATCCTGTGAGCCGCCGGATGTCCTCAGACCGTCCCAGCAGCCACCCTCCCATGCGCAGAAGGGGGGTCGGGACCGGCACGAGGCGGTGGTTGCGCCGCAGCAGCATTGCCAATTGCAGCACGAGTTCTCTGGTGGAAAATGCCTCTTGATCCGCAACCAGGAACACCTGACCTGCGGCCGCCGGATGATCCAGGCAAATAGCGACCGCGTCCGTGAGATTCCGAACGAAGAGAAGGCTGCGGACGTTTTTGACAGAACCGAGGGGAAGGAGAACGCCTCGATCGATTGAGCGCAAGAGGCGCAGAAGATTCGCACCCACACCCGGACCGTAGATTAATGGGGCGCGCAGAATCACCACTTCCATCCCGCTGCCGGCCGCAACCTCCCAAAGTGTCTGTTCGGCTTCCCACTTGCTGATGCCATAGGCATCACGAGGCCGGCAGGGACTGTCTTCCGCAAACGGCTGGTCCCTCGCTGTCTCCTCCCCCATGGCTTTAACCGAGCTCATCATCACGATGCGGCGCACTCCGGCGCGGATGCACGCGCGGGCGAGGGTGCGAGTCCCTTCCACATTCACCTCACGGAATGCCTTGAGATCTTTCTTCGAACGCGCATCCAGCGTGTGCACTCGCGCGGCCAGATGAACGACTGCCTCCACGTCCTCCAGGGCAGCCGACCAGTCTGTGGTCCGGCCTATGCTAGCGATCTGGCAGTGTTCAATACTGTCCATGCGTTCTGTGCTATGGGGGGGGCGTCGTGTGGCAGCCTTAATCGAGAGCCCTGCGCTTGCCAAATGTGTGCAAAGGTGCCCGCCAACGAAGCCGTCCGCGCCTGTGACCAGGATTCGCTTCATGACCCTGTCGTTCCGTTCTGCCGCCATGCGCCGCCCAACATTCTGCGATACAGGTCCAAGGTCTGCCGTACAACGATCTCTTGCGAAAACTCACGCTCGACAATTTCACGGCCGGCACGGCCAAATCTGTCGCGCAATTCCGTGGACTCCAGGAGCCTCCCAATTGCCGAGGCCAAGGCATGGCTGTCTCGCGGCGGCACGAGCAGGCCGTTCACTTCGTGCCGCACGATCTCGCGGCATCCTGGAACGTCGCTGGCAACCAGAGGCCGGCCGCAAGCGGCCGCTTCCAGCAACACTTTTGGCAGTCCTTCTCTATGTGTGCTCGGCAAAGCTACGATGCAGGCGTCTGACAGCACATCGGGCATATCCGTCCTGTCCCCCCACCACTCGACCGCTTTCTCTGCCGTCCAGTCTCGGATCTGTTCCATCGAGACTGTCGCAGGGTTGGCAGGATCGACGGCCCCGACGAGGATGAACCTGGCTTCCGGGTGCGTGACGTGAAGTATCCGGCTGGCCTCGACAAAAATGCCTACACCTTTATCCCAGAGCATTCTGCCGGCAAACATCACGATCGGAGCGTCTTCTTTGGGAGCCGTAACCCGGAAACGCGAACAATCCACGCCCGAGCCACGGATCAGCGCAGTCCGTGCGAGTGGAACCAACTTCATGCGGACAAAGTCATCTCTGTCATCCGGATTCTGAAACACAGTGCAGCTACGCGGAAATCCGAGAACCAATCTATAGAGTGTCTTCGCCAGTGGGCGTAGAACGTGTGTGCGGCCATCGTCTGAAAATGAGAAGCCAAGGCCCGTGATGGCATTGACCACGGCCTTCACTCCCGTAATTCGCGCCGCAAGCGAGCCGTAGATAACCGGCTTGATCGTGACATGATGAACCAGGTCTGGCTTCATCTTGCGGTACATTCTCGCCAGGACTCCCAAGGCGCGCAGTTCGGCGAAGATATTGGTGCCTGAGCGCGAAAGGGGAATCGGCACAAAGCCGAAGCCCTCTCTGTGAATCTCCTCGGAGCGTCCCGTATCTGCCGCCGCGATCACCACTTCCGCGCCAGCATCCCGCGCGGCCCTGGCAATGGGCAGACGATGGGATAAAAAGAACCAGTCGACGTTCACGACGATGAGAATCCGCGGCCCTGTCTGCATCGACTTCGACCTCTCGACAACTTCTTCCCTGGAACCTGAGCGTTTGACAGGCGGATTATAGCTCCCCCATGCCTTCCCAGGAAGCACTCGAGACGGGCAATCCATGGAGTGCCCCGGGCGTGGTGCCACGAATTCTAAACTTGCCGTAATTCCGTGCCCGCACATGGTAAGATGCTGCGCGCATGGATCAGGCGAACAGCGAATCATCAGGCGAGGCCAAACCGGGGGCTCGCAAACTCAAGATCTGCATTCTGAGTCTCTACAGCTATCCTCTGTTCAATCCTGCCTGCGTCAGCCCTTTCGGCGGGTCAGAAGTGCGGATCTCGCTGATCGCGAAGGAGCTGGCGAAGTTTCCCGATCTGGACGTCAACCTGATCGTCTTTGATCACGGCCAGCCCCGGCCCGAGACTCGCGGCGGCGTGACCCTATACTCATGGCCCGGCAAGTACTGTCCTCTCCGGGCCGACAACCCCTGGGCGGGTGCACGCGTTCAACCGCGCCCGGTAGCGGGATCGGAGCCTACCTCTGATCCGGCGAGATCGGGCTCCGGCCTGGGATTATCCGATTTCTCCCCTTCACCTTTCCGGTCCAAATGGCGGCTCTACCTGAAAGCCCATTCCCCTGGTGGCATGGTCAACGTGTTCAGAAAACTCCGTTATCCGGTGGCAGCAGTGGAATCCAGGGTCCGTCAGGCCGCGGCCTTCTTGCGTGGCGAGCCGCTTTGGGGGCGCATTCGGTCGCACACGATCGTCAATGCTCAGGTCCGGATCTACGACGAAATCGGCGCCGAGATCTATCTCGCGCACGGCAACCATGATCTGACGGCCGATCTTGCCTATTACTGCCGCTGCCGCGGCAAAAAATTCGTCATGATCACCGGATCCGACCAGGATATCGGCTCGGCCGCGGACGCCCGGACGGCCCCGACGGATATCTACGGCCAGCTGGGCTTCCTGCTGACCTATACAATCGAGAACGCCGACCTGATTTTCGTGCAGACTGCCCGGCAGGCTGAGCTTGCGAAAACTCATTTCGGACGAGACACGATCATCGTTGCCAATCCCGTCGACCTGACCCCACGCTTTTCCAAGGCTTCGGGAGCCGGAAAGATCCTGTGGGTGGGAAAGTCCGACGACCGGGTCAAGCAACCCGAACTGTTCGTGGATCTGGCCCGCAGGAGGCCCGAGTACGATTACGTGATGATCATGAACCTGGCCATCGACAGCGTGCACCGCCGTGTCCTGCACAAGAGCCGGGACCTTGCCAACCTGAAGGTCCTGACCTCCGTTCCCTATGAGCAGGTCGAGAAATATTTCGCGGAGTCCAGGCTGCTGGTCAACACTTCGCTGTTCGAAGGCTTTCCGGACACCTTTTTACAGGCTTCGAAGTATGGTGTCCCGGTGGTCAGCCTCCACGTGGATCCCGACAACATGCTCACCACACATGGCTGCGGCCTGGTTTCCGGCGGCGATTTCGACCGGATGGTGGAAGATGTGGTCCGGCTCATGTCGGATGAGCGGCGCTATGGCGAGGCGAGCGCCTGCTGCAGGACATACCTCGCCGGGCATCACGATAAGGAAGTTTTAGTGCCGAAATATCGCCAGGCGCTGTTAAACTTGTGGGCGGGCAGCTTGACAACCAGTGAATAGGATCCGTGTCCAGTCGCGCGAATCCGCGACTCAGACAATGGAAAAGAAGCTAAGTACCCAGTTCCACGAATACAGTGATGTATTTTGAGTTTGGGCATTTTGCGTCCCGTAGGGACGCCGGGAAAATAGCCCGGCACTTCAGTGCCGGGATTATGCAACGACACAAGGACGAGTCCCGTAGGGACGACTGATATGGAGAAGTAGCGATGGCCAATTCCTATATATCGCTTTTTATCCACTGGGGATCATTCAGTCGTCCCTACGGGACTCGGTGTGGAGATACCCGACGGTCCCGGCACTGAAGTGCCGGGCTATTCTCGTTGCGTCCCTAACGGGACGCAGCTCTAGTTTTCGTATTTATGGAATGGCGCACTAAGCTTACGGAATGCCGATAGGGTGTTTTGAGTTTTCTCTTAAACTTACTTTATGCCCGGCAATAATCATTCGCGGGACTGACATGTTCTCCGCAATCAATCTCAGGGCCAATCTGCAGGCGTTCCAGGAGCTGACCGTGCTGCTGACTCGGCACCGCCGGCTCACGCTGGAATTGGCCAAGCGCGAAATCGGCGAGCGTTACTCCGGCCAGTTCTTCGGCACCTTCTGGGCCATCGGGCACCCGCTGGCACTGATGCTGATCTACGTGTTTGTGTTCGCGTTCGTATTCCGGACGCGCGTCGGCGGCACGCTCGACATGCCGCTTAACTACACTTCCTACATGCTTGCCGGCCTGATCCCTTGGCTCACGTTTCAGGAAGCCATGATGAAATCCGGCACCGTGATCGTGTCGAATGCCAACCTCGTCAAGCAGGTGATTTTTCCCATCGAGGTTCTGCCGGTCAAGGGAGTCGTGGCCACGCTCGCGACCCAGATCATATTCCTCGGGCTTCTCATCGCATATAACCTCTGGAACTATCACAGGCTGCACTGGACCTTCGCGCTGCTGCCGCTGCTGTTCGCGCTCCAGGCGCTGGGCATGATCGGATCGAGCTATCTGCTGGCTTCGATTGGCACCTACTTCCGTGATGTGAAGGACTTCGTGCAGGTTTTCTGCTCGGTGGCGTTCTTCATCCTGCCGATCCTGTACCTGCCGGAAGCCGTGCCCAGGGCGGTGCGTGCGGTCCTTTATGTCAATCCTTTCAGTTACATGGTGTGGTGTTATCAGGACATTCTTTACTTCGGACGGTTTGCGCATCCCTGGTCATGGGTGGTCTTCGTCGGGATGAGCATTTTCATCTTTGTCCTGGGCTATCGCGTCTTCCGAAAACTGAAGGTAATGTTCGGTAACGTGCTATGAGCGGTGCAAACGAGACGGCAATCCGCGTTGATAATCTCTCGAAGATGTTCAAAATGTATTCAAGGCCGGCGGACATGTTCTGGGAACTGCTCACCGGCAGGCAGAGCTACCGTCCTTTCTGGGCGTTGAGAGATATCTCGTTCGAGGTATGTCGCGGCCAGGTCGTCGGCATCATGGGACGAAACGGCGCAGGCAAGAGCACCCTGCTCAAGATCATCACCGGGACCCTCGATCACACAGGAGGCTCGATCTCGGTCACCGGGCGGATCTCTTCGATCCTGGAATTGGGCACCGGGTTTCACGGGGAATACAGCGGGCGCGAGAACATCTACCTCGGCGGGCTGATGGTCGGGCTGTCCCGTGAAGAAATCATGGGCAAGATGGATTGGGTTATCGAGTTCAGCGAGCTCGAGGACTTCATCGACCAGCCGTTCAAGACCTACTCGACGGGCATGCAGGCGCGGCTCACCTTCAGCACCGCAGTCTGCATCGATCCGGACATCCTGATCATCGACGAGGCCCTGTCGGTTGGCGACGCCAAATTCCAGCGCAAATCCTTCGGCAAGATCGAGGAGTTCCGCAAAGAAGGTCGCACGATCCTGCTGGTATCGCACAATGCCAACACCATCAACTCCTTTTGCGACCACGCGATTCTCCTGGAAGGAGGCAGGATCTTCGACCAGGGCGAACCGCACCGCATCAGCCAGGTGTACTACAAGCTGCTCTTTTCGCGTGATCTGGAGGACCAGCCGGCCCCGCGGAGCGGCCCGAGCGCGGAAGAACTGGAGCAGATGCCCCCGGAGATCCAGCTGGATGCGAACGGGTTCGTGCGGGAGAACGGATATGCATGGCGGGGCGGCCTCTCCGGCGTCGATGTCGAAGGCGACACGATCGATGAGCCGGAACGTTCGGTGTACGCTTTGTGCGAGAACGATGTGCCGTTGCATCCGGCACATTGCGCGCACGACCAGATCCGCCAGTACGGCAAGGGCGCCTATTCACACTGGGGCAAGTCGCTGCTCTTTTCGACAAGCGACAACACGGACCCGCGCACGAACGGGCGCACCTATTCTCTCAAGCGCAAAGATGTGCTGGCGGCGCGCGCCGCGGCACCAGGCGTGAGCGTAGACCCCCAAGTCTCGGAAGCGCGCGCAGACCTGCGCCGTGCCGCGCTGCGGAAGCTGGGGCTGCATGCGCCGCACTGCGAGAGCACCTCGCGCCAGGCGCGGATGGGGAACGGCAAGGCCGAGATTCTGGACTTCGGAATTCGGGACCAGGAAGGGTCCCGCACGACGTTGCTGAAATCAGGCTCCAGGTACACGTTTTTCATGCGGGTGCTGCTCCACGAAGATGTCGACGGGCATTCGGCCGGTTTCCTGGTCCGTGACGTCAAGGGTGTGGATCTGTTCGGTGCCACCACGTTGACTCAGAGAATGCCGGCCACGCCCATGCGGCGTGGCGACCTCGTGGAGTTCGTGCTGGAAGTGACCATGTGGCTCACGAACGGCATTTATTTCCTGACACTTGGAATTGCCGATCCCTACGCCGAAAACGACGTGCAGTATGATCTTCGCCAGGATGTGCTCCAGTTTGAGGTGGGGAGGAAGGAGGGCATTTTCACCACGTCGATTGTGGACCTGGAAGAGAAATTCTCATTTAGAAACCTGAATTGAGAAACGCCCGTGTTTTGATTTTGCCTTTTGGTTCCAGGCTGGAGCGGCCGGTATCGAAGATGGAAAACATCCACTGCCCTCTCTGCGGCGCCGAAGACACTACCTTGATCTTCAAGCGAAAGGATCTGAGGCACCACATCTCCGAAGAAGAATTCCGCGTCGTCCGTTGCAGGCGCTGCAGCTTGGTCTATGTGAATCCTCGTCCCACGAGAGAGGAGATTCATGCTTATTACCCAGAGGAGTTTTACGATCCCGGCCTGGCCGCGGACGAGGTGCTCCAGAAACTCGATTGGCAGTTGCGGAAAAAGTACAAATACGTTCAGGAGCTAGCTCCGGGCCGATTGCTGGATGTCGGCTGTGACAAGGGAGAATTCCTGTTTTACATGCAGAAGAGAGGGTGGGAGGTCAAAGGGCTTGATTTCTCGTCCAAGCCGCCCAACCTGTTTGGACTCGACATATTCTACGGGGATCTCGGCGCCGCGGGTTACCCGCCCGAGTCGTTCGATCTCGTGACCCTGTGGGCGGTCCTGGAGCACATCTATGATCCGCTGGAAATGCTGGCAAAGATCCGATGGTTGCTCAAGCCCGGCGGCAAGCTGGTGGTCGCAGTGACGAATTTCAACTCGCTGCCCGCGCGTTTCATGCGGCACGATGACGTTCCGAGGCACACGATCCTCTTCACGAAAAGGACCCTGGGCGCGGCCCTGCAGCGCGCCGGGTTTACGCCGGACGATTTCCATTTCGACTGCGATCTGTATGGCGGGAGCCACCGGGGGCTAATGAACTACCTGGTAAAACTCGCAGCGGGCGAGAAGATGGATGAGATCGTCGCGCAGAACCGAAGCGCAACCCGATGGCACGAGTTCTCGAGCCGGCTGCAGGGCAGGGCCTCCTCGTTCATGTTGAAGATGGATCGGTTCGATATTGCTTTTGCCCCTATGCAGGATCGTTGGATGGATCGGCTGCATTTGGGCTTCATCATGGTCGGCACGGCCACGAAGAAGTAATGTCATGAAGGGTGAACAAAGGGCAGACAGGAAAAAGGAAAGGGCATGATCAATCCTCATTTCGATCACAACCGCGTGATCTGGAAAGATGAATACAGCGGTTTCTATGAGCCCGTGGACTACAGCGAGCAGTTTGACCATGAATGGAGGCTGTTTCTCGAAAGGAAAACCGGGTTTTTTCAGCACACCGGCGTGGAAACGGGCGACGCGTGGATCAATGACCGGATCTTCGATCTTACAGGCGTGGAGTGCCATATCCCGGTGCCCGAAGCCGGCGGCTCCAAGCAGGATCGCAACCTGGGCGGACGCCAGTATCTCGACCTGAAGTTCGCCGTCGATCATTTTCGCGGCAAGCGCTGTCTCGATGCCGCCTGCGGCGCCGGCCGGTGGACAAAAACACTGCTTGCCCTGGGCGCGAAGGTAAAATCGATCGACATTTCCGAACACGGCCTTAATTCCGTCCGACTCTTTAACGACGATGTGGAACGGATGAACATTTTTGACATCGGTGCCCGGCCGGACCTGCACGGGGTGTTTGACTTCACCCTATGCTGGGGAGTCGTGATGTGCACCCACGACCCCAAGGTCGCTTTTGAAAACATAGCCAGGACCGTCAGGAACCGCGGCGAATGTTATGTGATGGTGTATGCGCCGACGTTGCACAACAGCCCCGATATCCTTGGTTGGCGCAGGCACTATCACAGAAATCTCCACACCTTCGAGGAGAAACTGGCTTACGCCTACTCCATTGCGGACCGTCCCGAAAACGCTATCAATTATCTGGACATGCTCAACACTTTTTACAATTGGGTCGTGGAAGAGGAGACAATTCACAATTGGTTCAGGACCAACGGGTTCATGGACGTGATCACATTGAACGCGTCGGAAAAGAATCCGGGTTCCTATCATGTTTTCGGCAGAAAGCGCGCGTTTGCGCCCCCGTTGCGTGACGATCAGGGCA
>Ga0187881_10001436_pt1 | contig 25210 bp, 13 predicted proteins | sample June2016WEW_19_1_2_FD_133017 | JGI IMG/M metagenome (GOLD analysis project Ga0187881, IMG submission 133017) | Peatland microbial communities from SPRUCE experiment site at the Marcell Experimental Forest, Minnesota, USA - June2016WEW_19_100 | ecosystem: Environmental > Terrestrial > Soil >... | reverse complement strand
TCCACTTTCCCGTCGTCGTTATATTTTGTTACGAACCATGCGCAGGTTTCATGAACCCCAGGGCCCGGTTTGCCCTTGCAAGCCTCCGCCAGGTTGTACACCACGCCGTTCGGCGCTACATAAAAGGCGTGGCTGGCAAACCAACCATAGTCCTCGAAAGGGCCGACCGCAAACGATACGACACCTTTGGAATCGATGGATACCTTACGCAGCGGAAGATTGAGTGGCTGGCCGTTCCGAACCCTCTCGAAGAAGGCCTCGAGGGGATCCGATGCATACTGAAGGTAGATGTTGCCGTTGGTGTCGCACTGCGTTCCGGCCGCCACGGCAAGGGGCGGTGGCGCGGAGAGTTCCACATCCCTCGAGGGGTAGAGGTCTGCCATTGCCGGCGCCGCGCTCTCGCGAGCCGGTTCAGCCTGTCCCTGCGCGTTCCCCCCAGCGGCCGAGCCCAACACCGCGAGCGCCATCGTGGCCGCCAGCGCTGCGCCCACACACTTCAATGGTGATCCACGAAACATAATCTCTACCCTCATTTTGTGAATCCGCTAACCGGCCATCGGCTTGGTCTCCCGGGTTCAAGCTGTCAGTAGGGCCGCTGGCTCTCGGTGATGCCGGGCCAATGGTCGGTGCGGAACGGCGCGGCAGGCAGGCCGACCCCATTGAAGAGAGTGGCAGCAGGATTGGACTGCCAGGCGTAGCGGACTTCCTGGGGATTGGGCACCGAAGGGGATGAGACGACGATCGTGTCGCCTTCGATGCGGGCGTCGGCCCAGACCCATTTCCGGTCTTCGCCGGCGATGGAAAACTCTTCGAGTTTTGCTCCCTTTACGATTAGGCCGCCGTCGGTGTGGGCGAAGTGAAGGCGTATCGCTCCGGGAAGCCGTTCGACGGAAGCGAGAGTGGGACCGGAATCGACCACATGCCGGCCGTAGTAGGTTGCCAGTGCGCACCGCGCCAGGCGTTCACCGACCGGAAGCTTGTCCTGGGGATGAATGTTGTCCGCGTCGCCAGTATCAATGGTGACGGCGAGGCACGAGTTGGGGACCGAGGCGGCGGTGAGCGCCTGCGATTCGCGGGTTTCCGCCCATGCGTCATCGACCGGCGTGGCACTGCGATGCTTGAAGGCGGGCAGGCTGACGATGTAGAACGGAACATCGCCCTGGGCAAAGAGCCTGCGCCAGTCGGCGATCATCGCGGGCAGCACCTTGCGGTAGTGGTATCCGCGCTCGGAGTTCTGCTCGCCCTGGTACCACAAAACCCCGGTGATGGAGAGCGGCGCAAGGGGCTCGAGCATGCCTTCATAGAGGACCGTTGGCATGACAGGCCAGTTCTCATAGGCGATGGGCAACGGATGCGGCGGCCGCGCATCCACGCTCAACTGCCCCTTCCATTGGCCTGCCAGTGGAATGGCGGTCTTGTCGCCGAGCAGGAGGCGCAGTTCTTCCGGCTTACCCCGGAAACCGCCATCGGGTTTCGTCTTGAGCACGCGAATCACCACAACGTTGCGGCCGGGCTTGAGCACGACGTGGCGGATGAAATAGACACGGGGGTTCTCGACCCAGGCGCTGGCGCCGACCTGAACGCCATTGATCCAGGCCGTGTCCATCCGCTCCACAGAACCGAGGAAAAGCGAGGCCATTCCGGCTGGAGCGGGGTCCGGCAGAACGATCTCTTTCCGGAACCAGGCAACGGCCGGAGTGTCCGGGACACCGAGCTCGGCGAATCCCCCTGGGACACTGACGGTCTTCCAGCCCGAGTCGTCGAACGTGGGCGCGGCCCAGTTCCCTTTGAGGCCTACGTCGTACTGGTCGTACCAGTGCGTGACGTAGTTGCCGTATTCAGGCGCCCCCGCGGCGGCGAGTCGATCAAGCTCCGCTAAAGGGACGTCGAAGTCCTTGATGGTGCGAAGAGCCGCGGCGCTGGTCCAGGCTTCGGCGGGTGTTCCGCCCATCGCATCGACAACCAGGCCGATCGGAACGTGTGTCTCCTCGTGGACCTTGCGCGCGAAGTAGTAGCCGACCGCCGAAATCCAATTGGCGGTTTCGGGTGTGACGGCCTTCCAGTTTCCTTCGACGAGGTCCGTGTGGTGGTAGGCCGCGTGGCCGGCGACGGTAAAGAAGCGTATCTCAGGATGATTCGCGGCCTTCACCTCGTCGGCGCCATTGCGCGTGAACCCGAGCGGCAGCCCCATGTTCGACTGGCCGCCGCACAGCCAGACGTCGCCGACGAGGACATTGTGCAGTTCGAGGGTCTCGCGACCGGAGATCCGGAGCGTGTAAGGGCCGCCGGCTGGAGGAGGCTGAATCTTCACCTCCCAGCGGCGGTCGGCCCCGGCAATAGCGGAGGCCGTGTTGTCGCCAATCTGGACGCGGATCGTTTCGCCGGGTTCGGACCATCCCCAGAGGGTGTTGGCCTTGCCGCGCTGCAAGACCATGTTGTCGCCGAAAATCGGGCTGACGAACGGAAGCGGCTTGACGGCCGCGGGAGATGCGACCGTGGGCATGGCCTGCGCACGCGCGCTGCCAGTGGGCGCAACGAGAAGGAAGGATGCTGCCGCCGCGGCGAGTAAGGATCTGCAGATCATACGTCGGAGCTCTGCGCTACCCGCGGAGTTTCGCATTCCAGAAACTCCGCGGTTCTTCCTTTTTTGGATTCCTCCCGCAGCCGCTCGCCCAGGACGCGACGCTGCCCAAGACCACCGCACGCACCGAAGAAAAGCCGCAGATTTCCAAACCCCGGAACCCCGCGCTACCCGCTATTCCGTGGCTGGCCGGAAGAGCCTTGGCGCGAAGTCGTTTAGATCGCACCGCCCACAGGGATTCGCACTGAACCGAGATTGCCGGAGTTCGGATCGCGCACCACCAGTTCCAGCGACGTCGCTCCCTGGACGAGGTCCACCGATTTCTTCACCCGCAACCCTTCTCCCAGAAGGCGTTGTAGTCCGCCGGCCTCGACGCGCATTTTCATATCGTATCGGGCAGCATCCAGAACCTTGCCGTCAGGTCCAGTCTGAGCAAGAACCAATGCCAGTTGCACGCTCCCGCCGCCGCTCCCACCCGGAAGCGTGATGTCGTGCGCGTCCACGTTGATGCCGAGGAGGGCGCGGTCCCGATGAAATGGGACGACCTTGTTGGTCGCCATCACCCGGCGCGTGCTGTCGCGACGAGTGACTTTTTCGAGCGTAACCCTTAGCCCCAGGCCCGGCGAGTCAAGAGGGTTGTAAAGGGCTTGATTGAACAGGGTGTCAACCTGGTCTCCGGTGTTGGGAGTCTTCGCAGCTTTCGCAGCTTCCCGCGTGGCGAAATATCCTTGGCGGTAACGCAAGTGGACGCCGGGCTGCGAAACCTTTACCTTGAGCGCATGGTACTTATTGTCCCAGCGGATGTCACGACAGTAAAAACCGAGCGTGTAGCTGGCCTCGGAATCATCCGCGGCGGCGCGCATGACGCGAGCGAGGTCATTGGTGTTGATGAACGCTTGCCCGCCGGTTTGGCTCGCCAGTTCCTTCATCGTGCCCTGCGTTGAATACAATTCATTAAAGTCCCTCGTACCGGGCGCCCCTGCCACCAGCCCGCGCGGATCGACGGGATAAATGGCCAGGTCGGCCTTGTTCAGAGCTGAGTTTAGCGTTTTGTACGCCCGTTCGAAATCTGCCGCAAAGTGGATTTGGTCCCGCGTGTCGCCTGGCTGGCGAGGCGTGTCAAAGCCAACTGAAACCGGAAAGCTGCTGGAAACCCAGATCAGGTTCTTTCGCCCGGGAAACTGCCCCAGATAGTTCGCAATGGCAATCAGCGCGTCCAGGGTGCGCTGCACGCGGTCGATGTCGAAGAAGGAGCTCTGATGCCCCTGGAATTGGTTCATTATCGCCTGCATGTGAGCCATAGCGGCGGCCTCGCCCGCGAATCCCGCCGCAGCGCCCGCCGCTGCGGAGGCAGGGCCGGCGCCCGCCCCCGAAGAAGGTATGTTCGTGGTGGGAGCCGCCGTGGTCTCCGGGCTGACGGATGAGGGAACGGGGGAGCCCATCACGTTGACCGAGGCTTGGTCGGCTTCGCCAGGATCGGACTGAGGCGGCGCCGAGCCCCCGACTTCCCTCGGGTTGCGAATCTTCGCATTTCTCAGAGCCGCCAGCAAGAGTTGCGGGTTGCTGGTAAAACTTTGCAGCACGTCGAGGCGCTCACCCAGCGAAAAGATGGCGACGCGGTCCTCAGGCCTGAGCTCTTCAAGAAACCGCACCACTTCCGCGCGCGCCCAACTTTGGTCATGAAAGCTGGTGTTCAGGCCGTCGAGGAGAACCACCGTGACGCTCGGCTGCGCGCCCTGGACGCGATTGGAAAACACATTGGGCGGCAAGGGCTCCACAGCCGTTGGAGTAGTGGGAAGCCCCGAAAAGACCTCGATGGGAACCTCTTTGCCGTTGTCATAAAGCTTGAAAGCGTCTTTCGTCAGGTTTTTGATCGCCTGCCCATTTGAATCCCGGGCGACGACACTGACTTCAACCAAGCGCGTCTCGACTCGAAGGATAGCCTCGTCCTTGGTGGCCTTCTCGTTGGCTGAATCGGCCGACGCGGCAAGCATCGCGAGGAAACTCAACAGCAGGAGCGCACGCCATTTCATAGTCTTTCCGCCCTTTCCCGATCCGACGCAAAAATCCGAACCACGCTTTTCTGTGACCTTGCTATTATACCCCGAAACGCTCCCCGGCGGGTCCTTTCCCTTAAAGCTCTCAAGCCCGGGAGGGGTGAGGCGGGGGTGCTGGGAAATCAATCTGCTCCCCGACGTACAGATCGAACACCGGCGGCCCTTGCGGCGCGCTTGGGCGCTGCACGTTCTCCGCGGCCGAGGGCAGCAACGCTCCAACGGAGAGGAAAACCAGCGCACCGCTGGAAGCGGTCCGCCTGGTAAAATAGCGTGGGCGGAACTGATCGCCGACAGATGACGAGGAGTCCCGGATGCCGCGATGTAGGGGGGCGCGACTGTTTCCTTTTACGAGGCTAGTCTAGTGCGTCTAACGCTTCTTTACATTTGGCGACTCCGGCCGCCTGTCCCAGAGCGCGGCTCTGCGCCCGGTGGATTTCTAATGCCCGGGGACGCCGAATTCGAAGCTCGTGTAGCCCCCCTTGTGCTCGCCCGCTCACTTGCCCCTTTCGACTCGCGAATTTTGACTTCGATGCCCCACAAAAGGCGGTTTTTGCCACCTTTTTTGGCTTCGTTTGGCCTTTTTTGCGTTCAAAAACCAGTTCGTTTTTAGCGTTTCAAAAAGCTAAGTCCCTTGGTTGCAATAGATCGGTAGGTTCGTTTCGCAGAAATAACATCTTTTTACCATTTCCCTGCCTTTTTCCCCCTTGCCAGGTCCATTTCGTTCCCTTGCCGCGTCCGCTTGCCGGCGCTCTCTTTCGACAACTCCAATAGGCTACCACGAGTGGGTGAGCGTGTCAAGACAAAAGTGCAAGAGACAAAAAGGCAGGTAACAAGCGTCAGGGGTCGGGTTACGGGGGCCGGGGGAAGTAAGGACATTTATGACGCACTACACGAGTGGGGCTTCGCCCCAGCCCGACGAGCCTTGAGCTCACCGCGAAGCGGTGGAAGGTGAGTAGCCGTGGGCGCAAGCCCACGTCGGCGTTCCCCTGATGCTGCCCAACCCCGTAAGGGGTTGTCCATGGCAGTTCGGCCCTTTCAGGGCCGGGCTGTGGCTTGATGCCTTCCCATCCGCGGGTTTCACCCACGGCTACTCAATGTGCTCCCCTTCGGGGAGCAAGGCCACAAATGCAAAACTCGACTCATTTACACCAAGTTTCGTACTTCAAGATTTCTAGGGCAAGCCCTACCCCAGCGACGTGACGCCTTTTCCCTCGACAATCTTGATGTACCGGTCGATGGGGAGATTGGCAAAGCGCTCAACTTTTCCGCTGGGCAGCGGCCATTTCACCTCAACCCAATCTATCTTCGTGCGTTGCCCGATGCCGAGCACCAGGCGGGGATCATGCGAGGAAAGGCATCCTCCCGCGCTTACGAGGCGCGATCTTCGCTTATTGCAAGCCTGGGCTGAAGTTCGGTAATATTAGGACCGGAGGATCAATGCAGCGGGCGGCGGTTTGGCATCATCTTTTAGGGCTTCTCCTTTTGGGCTCCTTAGGTCTGGGCTTGTGGGCCAGAGCCATCCAGGCTCCCGCCTCGAATGCCGCAGGCATTCAGCTCATCAGGGTTGATTATCCTCCCAATGGAGCGATATTCCCGCCCGACTTCGTTCCGCCGCTGTTTGTTTGGAGCGACTCCAGCCCCGCCGCCAGGTTCTGGAGAATCAAGATAACATTTGGCCGCCAATCACCCGCGATTCAAGCGGCTTCGCCCGGTGAGCTACCGCCCATCGGTCCGGTTGACGAGACTTTAGCGAAGGAGGGCGCGCCTCCGCCGCAGCTTCCCGAGGCTTGGCGCGGCGGGCACTCCTGGAGGCCGGACGCGGCGACGTGGGCGGCCATCAAGCATGGCTCAATCAATCGGCCGACGCTGGTGACGATCACCGGCTTCCCGGACGAGGGTTCAACTCAGGCCGTGTCGCGCGGCGAAGTCAGGATCGAAACTTCGAGTGACCCCGTGGGCGCCCCGATTTTCTTTCGTGACGTTCCGATGGTGCTTTCCAACGAGGCCAAGAAGGGCGTCATTGCGCCGGTGCCCGAGGCCCTGATGCCCATGATCGCCTGGCGGTTGCGCTACGTTTCCGAGCCCGAGAGTCGGCTGATGATGACCAACATTCCGACTTGCATCAACTGCCATTCGTTTTCGCGCGATGGGAAATGGATGGGGCTCGATGTGGACGGCCCGGCAAACGACAAAGGCTTGTACGCGATCGCCCCGGTGGAAAAGAGCACCTCCATCCAGGATAGGGACGTGATTCGCTGGAGTTCCTTCGCCGAGGAGGGAGCCATGCGCTTTGGCTTCATGTCCCAGATTTCGCCCAACGGCCGGTACATCATCACCTCCATCGAGCCGCCCGGCGGGCAAGTGCGCTCCTTCCAAACCCGGTTTTACAGCGCCACTTACGACTTTTACGGCTTCAACCAGGTGTTTTACCCGACGCGCGGCATTCTGGCGTGGTATGACCGCGTCACGCATACGCTGAAGCCGCTTCCCGGCGCCGACGATCCGCAGTACGTGCAGGCCAGCGCTTTTTGGAGTCCGGACGGCCAATGGCTCGTTTTCTCGCGCGCCCCCGCCAAGGCTCCGTATGACCCGGGCCAGAAAATGGCAGCTTACGCGAATGATCCCATCGAGACTCAGATCAAGTACGACCTGTACCGCATCCCTTTCAACAACGGCCAAGGCGGCGCGCCCCAGCGCATTGTGGGCGCCTCACAAACCGGGATGAGCAATGACTTCCCGAAGGTTTCCCCCGATTTGCGCTGGGTGGTCTTTGTGGAGAATGGTAACGGCCTGTTGATGAGGCCTGACAGCAAGCTTTATATCGCGCCGTTCCGGGGTGGCAAGGCGCGGCGCCTGCGCTGCAACCTGTCCCTGATGAATTCCTGGCATAGCTTTTCTCCCAACGGCCACTGGCTGGTTTTTTCTTCCAAGGGCCTTTCGCTCTACACCGAGCTATTTCTGACCCATATCGACGCCGAGGGCAACGACAGCCCGGCGATTCTGATCGAAAACGCCACCGCCGCCAACCGCGCCGTGAACATTCCGGAATTCGTCGACGTGCCTGAAAACGGGCTTCAGAAGATCAGTGCGCCCGCCACGGATTATTACCAGATCATCAGCCGGGCCAAGATTTTGGGTAAGCAAGGCCATTACGAAGAGGCCTTGCAGGAGTTGCAGAAGGCGGTCGAATCCGATCCGAAGGACGGCACGGCGCACTACTTTATGGCGCTGGTGCGCCGGAAGCAGGGCCAGCTTGCGCGGGCGCTGGACCAGTTCCAGATAGCCGTGACGCTCGATCCCAGTAACGCGCTGGCTTATTACGACTACGCCGTCACCCTGGAGCAGGCCGGCAGGCTGCCCGACAGCATCGCCGCGTACAAGAAGCTTCTCGCAATTCGTCCGGATGACGCGGTCCCCGAGAAAGACCTCGGGACCTTGCTGATCGAAGCGGAGCGGAACGACGAGGCGGTCGTCGTGCTTCGCAAGGCAATCCAGGACGATCCGCAACTCGCGGAAGCGTATTACCTGCTGGGCGTTCTCCAGGCGAAATCCCGCCAGTTGGATGACGCCATCGCGCAGTTACAGAAGGCCGTGGCGCTGAAGCCTCAAACCTATGAGTTCCAGTACGTCCTCGGCCGGGTCTTGGCGGCGCGAGGCCGCTTCGCGGACGCACTTCCGCGCTTCGAGAAGGCCGTGGAATTGTCGGCCGGAAATCCCGAACAGCAACTGGACGGCCTCCAAATGCTGGCGGGCGTGTACTCCGAGGTGGGACGATTCCAGGACGCCGTCCGCACCGCCCAGCAAGCCTTGGCTCTCGCCACCCAAGCCGGCGATTCCTCGCTTGCCGGCACGCTGAGGGCGAGAATTTCCTACTACGAATCTCAGGGATCCAACGCGCAATAGCCAATACGCCTTCGTTCCAGCCCCGCAGAGGATCTCATGGGAGGCGAGCCGTGGTTCAGTCGGATCTCGTGCTGAACGCCCGCAGTGAAGTGCACGTGGATCTGCGAATGGAGGTAGGAGCGGTGGTGCGGCAGGCCACAGTGCGGGCCGCGCAACGTCCACCTTCGCGCCAGCGCGTGCGGCGCGCTAGCCTACAATCCCTTTGCCTTCCTGCACTGTGATATATCGATCGATAGGAAGGCCGGTGAGCCGTTCGACCTTGCCGCTGGGCAGCGGCCATTTCACCTCCACCCAATCCATCTGAGTGCGCGGGCCGATGCCCAGCACCATACGCGGATCGTGGTAGGAGAGATAACCGCCGCCTGCAATCTTCATCGCCGAACGTCTCAGGTCGCCGGCCTGCCAGGTGAGGATAGCTCCGACCGCATCCGGGTTGCATGTCTTGCCGATCAGGCGGATGCCGAGCCAGTGGTTGAGTTTGCCAATGTTATTCCGCAACACTACAGGCGGTCCGTCGTTCGGAATGACCAGGGCATCAATGCCGCCGTCATTGTTGAAATCCCCGATGGCCAGGCCGCGCCCCGCGTAGGCCGTCTGGAACACTGGCCCGCTCTGGGCGCTCACGTTTTGATAAGTGTGCTGGTAGTCGCGGCCGCCATTGTGGCGCCATAACAGCGGTTTCTCCTTGAACGTGACCATGCCGAAGCGCTCCTCCACCTTATTGTCAGGATGGCCGGTGACGATAAAGAGGTCGATGTTGCCGTCGTTGTCGTAGTCAAAGAACTTTACGCCCCAGGCGCTCATGAACCGCACCGTCATCCCGATGCCGTTGGAGATAGATTCGTCTTCGAACGTTTCGTCGTGGCTGTTATGGTAGAGGGAAAACATTTCCTCGTCGACGTCGGTCAGGAAGAGGTCCATCCAGCCGTCCTGGTCGTAATCGGCGGAGTCCACGCCCATGCCGGAGCGGGCGCGGCCGTCGGCGCTGTACCCGGTCCCGGATTGCAGCCCGATTTCCTCGAACTTGCCGTGGCCTCGGTTGGCAAAAAGAAAATTCGGCATGGTGTCGTTGGACACAAAGAGGTCCATCAGCCCGTCGTTGTTGACGTCCGTGGCTACCACGCCCCAGGCGATGCCTTTGACGCTGGCGATGCCCGAGGCCTCGCTCACGTCGGTGAAGGTCCCGTCGCCGTTGTTGTGGAACAGATAGCAGGACGTAGGAGGATAGACGGTGGGGATGCAGTAGTAGCGATCGCCGGCTGCGGGGTTCCCGCAGAACCGGTTGTTGGATTTGTGGAAATCGACCGAGCGGCACACAAACAGGTCCAGCCGCCCGTCGTTGTCATAATCGAACCACACGGCGCTGGACGCCCATCCGGGCGCGGCCACGCCCGCCTTTTCCGTTACGTCCGTGAAAGTGCCATCGCCGTTGTTGTGATAGAGGATGCTGCGCTCGTACTGAGTGACGTAGAGATCGGGCCAGCCGTCGCCGTCGTAGTCGCCTACCGCCGCGCCCATGCCGAATCCCCCGCCCGCCACGCCCGCCTTCTGCGTGACATCGGTGAACGTGCCATCGCGGTTGTTGTGGTAGAGGGCGTTGCGAAGGGGAGGATGCGGGTCGTAAAAGTCACACTTCCCGCTGTTGACGAAATAAAGGTCCATCCATCCGTCGTTATCGTAGTCAATGAACCCCCCGCCGCCGCCGAGGGTCTCAGGCAGATAAAACTCCGACGAACGGCCGTCCTTATGGACCCAGGTGATGCCGCTCTCGGTGGGGGGAATCTCCTCAAAAGCCGGTGGCCCCGGCGCGGCCTGCGTGGCCTGCAAGGCATAGAGCAGCGACCGCCCGCTCCAGAGCGTTCCGCTGCCTGTTCCTGCAATCCCCAGGGTCTTTAGAAATTTGCGGCGCGAAACCGTTGGAATACCATTCCTCTTTTTCCGCATCCCTCTTGCCTTAAAGCCCTCCTAACGCTGACATTCTCCGCCGTTACGCCAAAGCAGCGCCCTGAATGTTAATGGTCACGGGTCACTGATGCGGCTCGCGGGCGGGCGGACTCTGCAATTGATCTGGCCCGATTTCACCGGGCGCGCTTAAATTCCCGGGGGGGCTACTGATGTCTGATTGCCCTCCGCTGCGGTTGCGTTGCACGAGGACACTCAATCGCCGAAATTCGGCTTGCTCGGCCGCAGCCTCCTTCGGCCGCTTCGCCTTGGCCAAAGCCAAAGCGAGACTAAATCGAATCTCGATACTCTCGGGGGCAAGGCGTTTCGCCTCGGCGAGCTCGTCGACCGCCTCCGTCACCTTGTCCGTGGCCAGCAGAGCCCGTCCCAGCAAATAATGCGCCGCAAAAGACCGAGGCGCCAACTTCACTGCCTCTTGCGCCAAAGGCAGCGCGTCCTGGAAGCGGTTGAGGTGAACATCCACGCGAGCCAACAGAATGTAGGGCATGGCGCTCTCGGGATTAAGCTTGAGCTCCTCGCGAAGTTGTTCTTCCGCCTTCTCAAACTCTGAGAGTCCGGCGAGCATCGACGCGTAGGCGCAATGGACGAAAGGCGTAGTGGGGTAGTCGCGTATCAGTTGTTGAAACGACTTGTCCGCCTCGTTGTAATCCTCGAGCGCCATGAGCTCCCCGGTTCTACCTGCCGCTGAGACAAGTGCGTCTTTCTCCGGATCGATCTGGTCGGGGAGCAGCGGTACCCGCAACAGCGTCAGGCCAAGCGCCATCTCGACATTCTGGGAGAGGACATTGTGGGTGACCAAACCGGAAAGCAGTTTATTCGCCGTCTCAAAATCGCCGTGAAGGATGTGGAGCAGCGCCAAATGGTATTCGACAACGTGCCATAGCTCGTCATTGAGCGCTTGGTTTTTGGACTTGGCCATCTCAAGGTGGACAAACGCGTTCGCGTAATCGTGGGTCTCGAATTCGCAAAGTCCCAACAAGGCCAGCGCCGCTCCATTCTGTCGATCCAGTTGCACAAGGTTGCGAAAGGCTTTCACGCCGTCGCCATAATTGTTCGCATCGTAATCAAGCGTCCCGAGATACCACCAGCCCTCTTGCCAGCGCGGGTTCAGTCGTAGCGCCTTCTCATAGAGGTCGGCCGCCTCTGGCAACCGGTTTTGCTGGCGAGCTTCCGTCGCGCGCGCCGCCAATTTCTTGAATTCTGCAGAACCCGCGTCGCTCTTCGCGGCAGGGTTCGCCTTTTTTTGAGGGGCGGACTCCGCCGCGCTCTCCGTGGCCGGCTTGGCGTTCTCTTGAGGCGCGGCGAATGCCCGGGCTGCGCCGATCGAGAGACTCAGGCTGCCCAGCACGCAGCCCCACACAGCAGCCGCCCTGAGGTTCGAGAGCAGCCGTCTACGCACCGTCCAAAATCTCAACCTGGTGTGTGGATCAGTCAAGGGGAACCAATAAGCTGTTCTTTTCAGTTGCTGCGGCGTCCGCTAAACTTTGGAGGCGCTGGAACTCTTGCATCTCAGCCGCGGCGCGGTCTTTCTCGCCCATCTTACTGCATATTTGCGAAATCTGGTAGTGCGGCCGCGGATTCTTTGGATCGATGCGGGCCGCTTCCTCGAACTCCTTCAGCGCGTCCGAGTCGTCATTCTGCCGGTGAAGAGCCTGCCCGAGCCCCAGCCGCGCCTCAAACATGCCCGGATCCAGGCCAACCGCCTGACGAAAGCTTTCCGCTGCTCTCTGGAGGTCGCCCTGGTATGCATAGATGCGTCCCATATTCACAAGGATGGTCGGGTCGTTGGGATCCATGGAGGTCAGCGAACGGAGAACTTTCAGAGCCTGGTCCCACTCGTGTTGAGTCCAGTACACGCGTGCGATGTCGCGCAACAAACCGGGCGATGGCCCATCCTCTCGCAGGGCCGTATCGTAAATCTCGAGCGCTTTGTCTTGCTGCCCCATAGCTTCGAAATTCTCGGCCGCCAGCTCCAGGGTCAGCTCGGAATTTGGAAACTTTCGCGCCAAGTCCCGATAAAGACCATAGGAGAGGCTCTGAAGCGTCTCGCCCAGAACAAAAGCCGAACGGGAGTCCGACTTCAGCTTCGAAGCCCGCAGCAGGGGCAGCAACCGTTCGGCCGCTCGAACCCAGTTCTCGGCCAGAAAAGCCGCGCGAAAACCCTGGTAAGCCGCCTCGGACGGAAACATCCGCTCCACATAATTTCCGGCCAGTTGGTCTGCGGTCAGAAAAAACCGGATCGAAAGGCCGACGCCAGTCAAGTCTTGCAGCTTGATGCTTTGGTCTCCGGGTTTTGACCCTGCCGCGACTGTCGTTTCAATGCCTTTGAACCAATCGGGCCATTCGTAATCCTTAAATCGTTTCTTTCCCAGTTCTGCGCCCTCTTGCGCCTCGTGATGCAAACCCAGAAGTCCGGCTGCGGCAACATAATCCTGATATTCCGCGGGGAGCTCAAGGCTGTTCGGTGGGGTGCTCTGGATGATTTTCACGGCTTCACGCCGCTCGGATTGTTCCGCCAAAGCCAGCGCCAGGCGCAGCTTTACCCACACGAGCCCGGGCGCATTTTTAAGGCATTGCTCGAACGCCGCCTCCGCTTCAGGATACCGGCCCATTTCAAGATAAGCCGACCCCAGTGAAAAATCGGTTTCGGGATCATCCGGATTTGCTTTTTGAGCCAACTGGTAGTGGTCGATGGCGGGCGGCCACTGTTGTTGCACGGCGCTTCTCTGGCCCTCGAGCACATGCCGATAAAAAACGTCGCCCGCGCGATGTGTGTACACCCGATCGTAGGCTTGTGCGGCCAGACCAAGGCCAGCCTGTCCCGCAACGTAGTAAGCGGCGGGATTCCCGGGATCGAGAGCGAGCGCACGAACCGCAGCTTCAAGGGATTCATCCAGCTTATTCAAGTTGCCTGCGGCCTGGGACCTCAGAAACCAGGCGTTCGCGTCGCGGGGATTCAGCCGGGAGGCCGTTTCAAGCTCCCGGAGAGCTTTGGCGTCGTGGTGCAGCGCAAGATCGCAGGATCCGGAAAAAAGCCAAGGCGCGAACAACGTCGGGTCCAAGGTTCTCGCCCGCTCGAGTGCCGGGAGGGCTTCATGGCAATCGCCCGCCATGGCGCGAGTCACACCCAGGTTGCTCCATGCCTTAGCGGACTGCGGCTGCATCTTCACCTGATTTTCGTACTCTTTCGCCGCAGCCTCGTATTGTGCCGCTTGGCTGCTTTTCGAAGCTGAAGATTCCTGCGGGGCCGCGGCGGGGAGGGGAAGCGCCGCTAACACCTGCCCGGCCCAGCATGCCGCGATTGCCAAACCGACTTTAGTTTTAGTTTCGAGCTGTGCCCACAGCTTCATGAGTGCGTCATCGCGGCTGCCGCGCCTTCATTTATTCTGGGGCTTTTGAGCCGCGCTCTTGCCGCCGGACAACCACTTGAGACTTTCGCCTTCGGCTTGGAGACGGGCGTGGTCAGCCTCCTGGAGCGCGGCAGCGATGGCTCTTTCCCTCATGGCTTCCTGCGTTTTGTGCAGGCGAAAGTAGACTTGCGCAAGCAGCACGTGAGCGTCCGTTAAGCTTGGATACTTCTGCACAATGCTTTCCAAACTCGCTAAGGCCTTCGGATAATCCTGACTTTGCACGGCCAGGACGGAAAGCTCATAAGCGGGGCCCGGGTTGTCGGATTGCAGCTCGTTTGCCTTCTCAAGATACTTTAGGGCGTCTGCATTGTCTCCCTGGACGCGATCCAACTGGCCCAGCAGATAATTGGCTTTAAAGTTGTCCGGGTCCCTGGCGAGTTCCTTCAGGAAGGCCGCTTTGGCTTGGTCCAGCTCGGCCATGGCCGCCAACCCCGCGCCCAGATTGGCGTAAATGCCCGGCAGCGTGGGATCCATTTTCTCCGCCTTCCGGAACGCTTCCAGCGCCCCCTGCCAATTCTTGACGCCCAGGAAAGCTTCTCCTAGAATCATGTAAGCCTCAGCGGATTTCACCTGCGAGAGCGAAGTGTCGATTAGCGGAATGGCCTGAACGTTCATTCCCATCCGCATGTACGACGCGCCCAGGATATACGCGGCCGTAGGGTCGCCCGGCGACGCCTGATGCACCAGGCCCGCTTCGTAACCCGCCAGCGCGTAATCGCCCAACGCAAAATGAGCATAGGCCAGCAACTCCAACGCCTTGGCGTCGTGCGGGTCGGCCATTAAGGAGCGCGCAAACTGCGCCGACGCCTCCTTCGGACGGTTCGTCTTCATATACGCCAAGCCAAGGTTGGTGAGAACGTTCGCGTTCTCCGGGTCGAGCGCCAGCGCCTGCCCATACGCCTGGATGGCTTCGGAGAATTTCTTCTGCTGTGCGTAGGCAATGCCGAGGTTCGACAGCATCTTGAAGGTCGGCGGATTCTTGGAAAGGCACTTATTGTATTCGATAACCGCCAAGTCAGGCTGTTTCTGGGCTAGGGCCTGGTCGCCAAGAACGCACGCCGGAGGCTCCTGACCTTTCGCGCCCGAGGCTGGAGGCTCCTGGGCTGGCGCGGCCCACGCCTGGGCCGCCAGGCAGAAACCGATCAGGGCCGTGCGGATTCGCTCGCAGGGTTTCATTGTTCCATTCTACCCGAAAGTTCCGCATTCGACCATACGCAGATAACGGGAGCGCTCGCTCTCTCTGTGCCCTCTGTAGCACTAGTTCGTAGGACGTTGTTATTTTGCGAAGATTCGCTCTTCTCTGTGTCCTCTGTGGCCGGCAAAAGAATGAACACAGAGGTCACTGAGAATCTCCGTGGTCTCTGTGTTGAGGCTCTAAAGCCACAGAGCACACGGAGAAGTTCGTTTTGGTTGTGGCTCTGCCGCGCTGTGTTCCCGCGGTAAAAGCTTTTCCGGGAAAGACTCACCACAGAGTGCACAGTGCAGCGGAGCCGCAACCAAACACGTAGGGCCGAACGGCGTTCGGCCCTGGGGCGAGCGCCGCTCGCCCCTACAGAACGTCATGCCATGAAAAGAAAAGGGGCGGGTATTGCGCCCGCCCCTTGTGACTTACATTCCATCCGAACAAGGCCCGGAATGGCGGCCTCAGAAATAGAGCTTGAGGGCCAGCTCCATCTCCCGGTGGCCATGTTTGCTCATGATGCACCCCACCGTGTTGCCGCCGGTGCAAGTAGTACTGGCGTTGGAGACAGGTGCAGCAGAGCCTTGGGTGAAACTAGTGGCGCCCGCTGGTAGCATCCAATTGATATTCGGGCTAGGGGCTCCATCCTGGGACGGAGTATCGAGTTGCGCGCGGTTGAAGATATCGAAGGCCGCGATGCGGAACTCGAGGCGCCGCTGTTCGCCGAGCTTAAAGCTCTTGAACAGCGTCATGTTCCAGTTATTCGACCCCGGTCCGAGGAGCTGCGGCTCCTCTGTTGTGCCCAAGTGGCCGATTTGCGGGAGCGTGATTGACGCCGGATTGAACCACTGGGAACCTACGCCTTTGCGGCTAACGCCCTTATTCGGGTTGGACAGCAGTAGTGAAGTTAGGGGGCGGTCGGGTGTCCCGTTCCAGTTTACGGTTGTGCTAAAATTAGCGCAGAGCCCAGCATTCTGTACCCCACCCTGGTAGCAATTGATAGTGCCGAGGCCCGTCAAGCTCTGTGGCGCTCCGCTTTGGTAGTTGGTGATGCCGGAGAGCTGCCAGCCGTTCAGAATGCCTCCCATCACCTTGTTGCCGCTGAAATACTTGGTGCCCGCGTTCGGCAGTTGGTAGATGTAGGAGATATTGAGCATCTGCGGCAGGGAATACGTCTGGAGACCGTAATTCAGCTTTGAATTGAACGGGTCAACGACCCCGTTATAGCCCCCGGAGTACCCCATCGTCTTTGACCAAGTGTAGGCAGTGAGCAGCGTGAGGCCATGGGTGACGTTCCGCCTCACCATCACTTGCAGGCCGTTATAGTTCGACGTTGAGACGTGGTGCAGGAGGTTCATGGCTCCGAAAGGCTTGTAATGGCGATACGAGTTCTGGACACCGCCATCGCCCGGATTGTTGACCGGGTTCTCCGTTCCCGGAAGCCACATTGCCCCCAAGGGTATGGGGGAGAATATATTCTCGACATATAGGTGCCGCCCGACAGTGCCAACGTAAGCGGCTTCAAGAATAGTCTTCCAGCCGATGTCCTGGTCAAGTGTGAAATTCCACGAGTAATTCATCGCGCCATGGTGGTCGGTAGTGTCATACATGGTGGCGCTGATGCCTCCGACCGAGCTTAAGGGGTCAAGGGTTGCATAATGACCGAACCCCGTCGTAGCAGGATTTGTCGCCGTAGGATCGTACCTGCTGGATGAGGAAATGCTGGTACTGAACACGAAGGGAGGGTTTTGTGCGGCGCCGAAGATGGTATTGCCTTGGTCACGCTCCTCATAAACTCCCGCGCCGGCGCGAAGCACCGTCTTCCCGGTTCCAAACACGTCGTAGGCGATTCCTAACCGGGGCTCAATGACAACGGGCGGGTTGGGGAACCCGCCACTCGCCGGCAGTCCGCCAGTGAACTGCCCGCGGACGGACGCGGGAATGTAAGGCCGGTTTTCAACCAACTTGTATCCAGACCCAACCTGAACGCCGTCGTTGATGCTAGGGTTGGTGACCACCTTATAGATGGCGGGGTTAAACGTGCTGACCTCCCCGCGCGCCTCCCGCCAAGGCGGAAAGTAGGCAAAACGCGCGCCGTAGTTCAGGGTCAACTTCCGATTCACTTTCCAGGAGTCCTGGGCATACCACTCGTAATTCCAGAACCGCCACAGGCCATCCGGGTCGTTTGTGGACTGCGACCATTGGTAAACGCTTTGGTCCAGCAAGTCACCGAAAACGTTTCCGGTTGTGGTGACGCCCGCCCAACCCACATTCGACCAAATGCTGCCATTCACATTGGCTTGATTCTGGTCGTTGCGCGTATGGTTCATCGCAAAACCGAATTGCAGGGTGTGCGTCCCCTTGATCTTGGTTAGATTGTCGGTAAACTCAAATGTGGTCTTGTTGCCAAAAATCCCGTTGTACTGATCGCCTTGGCCCCAAGTCTGTGAATTAGGCGGCTGGCCGTTCCATACCCCGGGGACCTCGACCGACCGGTTAAAGTATGTTCCATGCTCTCCCAACGCCCAATTGACGCCTGGGAGGACCTGGAGTAAGGCGCTGCTGGCCATCTTGCTGGGATCCGCATATTTGTAAGGGTAGTTTATAGCGCCCATGTTGAACTGGACCTCGTTGGTCAGCGTGGGGTTGATGACCGTGACCACATTGATAGAGGCGTTCTCTCCGCTGTCATGCCCCACTACCGGGCTGACCCTCGGAACGTTCCCGCCCCAGCCATTGCCTAAACCGGATGCCCAAAGCCCGTAGGGGTAATACTCATGGTCCGAGTTTTGCGCCAAGCGCAGGAAGGCGCGGGTGTTCTGGGTTAGGTTGTAGTCGATGCGTATGCTGTTCTCGATTCGGTTCGTGGGGTATAGGGGGTGGGCAGCCAAGTTCGAGTTCCCACCCGGGTCAAGATAGTTGGGAAGCACATAGGTGCCATTCAGCAATGCTTGCCCGGCCGCTGTGACTTCGTTGGGGGGAAGGACGTTGGGTTGGCCCCCGTAGTTCGCTTGGTTCCCCGTAGCGGGATCCTTCGCAATGCAAGGCATGCTCAGATAATTCCCGCCCGTGACCACTCCGCCGGTTGTCGTGCAGAACTTGGTGTTTAGAAGCTCGCTAAAATCGCCATTGCGCATGGCCGCTGAGGCTACCGTCCTAAACTGGGTTCCGGGGTCCGCGAGCTGCCTCTGCCACTCCACGCCGTAAAAGAAGAACATCTTGTCGTTATTCTTGTTGAAGCTGGTGCCTGGGATGCGGACTGGCCCGCCAATGTTGAAGCCCGGGTAATTGAATTTGCTGGCCGGCTTGGAGATATGCGCCTGATTGTTCGACCAGTCATTGGCGTTCAAGTAGGCGTTACGGGCGTAGTAGTATCCCTCGCCGCGAATCTTGCTGCCTCCGGATTTCGTGACCGCCTCAACGATGACGCCGCCGCCGCCCTGGCTGGCTTCAAACCCCGACATCTTGACCGTAAACTCCTGGATCATGTCCATGTTGGGCTCGACCATGAACCCGCCGTTTTCACCGGGATCGATAGTGTTGGCGTTGTCGAGCATAACCATGTTCTGATCGTTGCGCAGCCCGTTGACGTTGAAACCATTGATGGCCTCGGTGCTGACTCCGCCGACGGTCTGGAAGCCCGTTCCGCTCGCGCCATTGAACCCGGGGGAAATGCTGCCCGGGGTCCCCGTGCCGCCCACCACGCCGGGCAAAAGCGTGAGCAGCTCCAGCGAGTCGCGGCCGATGGTGGACTCATTCAGAATCTGTGCCTCGCCGATAGTGGGCATCTGCCCGCCCGTCGATTTGGGAATCAAATTTACGGCGCTACCTGTCACTTCGACGGTCTCCACTTGGCTGCCCACCTGGAGGGGGGCGTCTTCTTGAAGCACCGAGCCCGGGGCCACGTGAATGCCCGTTAGCACGTACTCCTTGAAGCCTTTCGTTGAAACCTTCAGCGTGTAGGTTGCAACGGAAATATAGTTGAAATCATAGAAGCCGCTCGCATCCGAAGTGGTCTTCAGTTCCGCGCTGGAAGCCTCATTGCGCAGTACTACAGATGCCCCCGGAATGACCGCGCCCGAGGGGTCGCGGACCGTTCCCGAGAGGCGGCCTTTGCCTTGCTGAGCGAAAGCCATGGGCAAGCCGAGAATCAAAGCCAAGCCCAGCACCGCAAGCAACCCGGAAACTCTGATCGCCGTCCTCGCGAGCGTGCGGCGAGCAGGCCAGACGCCCACGAGTTTTCCGTGCCCTAGATTTTTCATTGTTCGCCACCTTCCTATTGTTCTCAAAGTTTAGGGATCGAGATGCTAGCCGCTCGAAGATTAAGTCGAAACGGCCAAGGAAAAGCGGGAAGCCTTGAACCACACACCCCCGCGCAGGGAAGCAAGCTTAAGCTTCTATCTTCCTTGAATGTTGCGCGAGAGTAAGTTCAAATCCCGCACCGTCCTGATTGTTAATTGGTACCTCTATGACCCAACGCCAGACGCATGACTACAGTAAAACACAGACTCAACTAATCAAAATCAATGACGGCGGCATTTTATGAATGCGCCCTCCATCTGTCAAGGGAAATTTTGCGCCAAAACCTGGTCATTTTGCGTCACAACCCTGGCGAGAGTCTCTCGTGCAAAACCGGGTAGTGGGTCAGTTTGATTTTTGTAGCGGCGGTCTCTGACCGCCGGTTTTGAATCCTCAAGGAGTTCCGGCCCTCGGAGAGCGCCGCTACAGCAAACTGACCCACTACCCGAAACCGCTTGAATGCGCTTACGGAAAGAAGTATGCTCGGGCCGTGGCTATTTTGCGGCGCGGGCCAACGCGCCAGATGATGAATACGGAGGTGAGCATGCGAAGTCGTCTTTTCCTCATTGCCGGCATGGCAATGATCATAAGCATAGGGATGCTGTACGCGGGCAAGAAACATGAGAACTGGATGGACAAACCCTTTACCAAATGGGATCAAAAGGAGGTAGCGGAGTTGTTCAACAAATCCGCCTGGGCTCAGACAAAAGACTTCCGGGGCCAGGTGACGGGCGCGCACGGTACCGTAACCGACAGAGGAGGCCAGACCTCCAGTGGCATCACCGGAACTGGCGGGGGCACAGCGGGCACGGATGTGACGGAATTCAATTTCACGGCTAGGCTTTTTTCCGCCCAGCCCATCCGCGAGGCTTACGTGCGGATGCTGCAGCTCCAGACCCACTACGACCAGATGCCTGCCGAGAAGCAAAAGGAGTTCGATCAAAAAGTGGGCGGGCTTCTGCACGCCGATTTCAGCCAGGAGGTTCTCGTCGCATTAGCTTATCACACCAACGATCCCAATGCTCAGCGGGACATGAACCAGTGGTTCAATACTCAAACCGCCGAAACATTGAACCAGAACGCGTATCTCTACACTCCTGCGGGCCAGATTCAGTTGCTCAAGTACCGTCCCCCGCAGGGAAGCAGCGTGCTTGGGGCCCAATTCATGTTCCCGCGGTTATTCAAGGGCGAACCCATCCTCCAGCCGGGAGCTACCGGCAGGGTGCGCTTTCAACTTTCATGGCAGCCGCAGATCAACCAGACAATGTATATTGACTTCGATCCTAAAGAAATGACCTATAAAGGCGAGTTTTCGTACTGAGCGGCACAGGCGACGTTTGAGACGGAGCATTTTCGCCCCGCGCAATCGCGGCGCTGAATCGTGGCAAGAGGCGCCTGAAAGGCGAACATCAAAAAAGTGGCTGGGTAATAGAAACCAATTAGGCCACATCGTCTTTAGCGCTTGTTTTGTCGGAATGAATCGATAGCTTGGCCACGAGCTCCGACGTCCTTGAAAAGGTCGGAAGTGAGGATCAGTCCGTCGTTAGCTCCCTCCGCAACTTCGGTGTCCGGCCCCTGTTGATCGTAGAAATTATGTGCCGCTCTCCGTTATGTGTCCTGTGATACAAGGTCGTAATTCGTTGTTTTTCTGGCGAACTTTCCTGCATTTGTTGTTTTTCTGGAAAACTTTTCTGCCGACCCGGGTCTTGAATTTTGAATTTGGAATTTGACATTGCGGCTCTGCCGCGCTGTGCCTCACGCCAGCGCGCCGCTGATGGCGGGTCCCGTCCTCATGGCCACATAATTAGCCAGAGCGAGGCCGGATTGCCGGATGCCTTGCTGTGTTGAGGGATCGAGCTTGAGGCGCGGGGAGCCGTATGTTCGGCGTGTACTGCAACGGCACAGCCCTGCTGCGCAACTTCGACATTTGCAAAGAAGCCGGGGGCAGTCTGAAGGCGCTCGACAAGACTTTTCACAACCTCGAGCCCAATCCCGAGGGCAAACTGTTGTTGACTTTCGTCCCCGTGAGGGAATATGCCTGCCTAGACGCCCTCGAGGTTGAGGATGAATCGGATTAGCAGTTTCCTCCCAGCAAGTTCTCATCTTTACCCCCTCTAGGTCAGCATTGCCTCTACCGCCCGCGAGCTCAAAAGTCCGGCAATGAAGACGGACTCGGCGACCTTGTTCTCCTGGTAGCGTAACTTCTTTTCTGTAGATTTGGATTTTGAAGAAGAAAAGAGGGTGTACTTTTTCGGGAGCGACAAAACTCTACAAAGGAGGTACACCCTCATGCGAGAGCTGGAAGTCCTCGACGGAGGTCATCTTAAACTCTCTTGGAACGATAGGAAAAAGTTCTTTGAAGAGGAACTGGGAGAGCAAGTTCGGAGTGAAGTGAAGCGGTCATTGGAAGAGGCGTTAGAGGCGGAGCGCACCGACCGGCTAACGGATAAGAAAATGGGGAAAGTCCTCCTTCGAGTCTCTTGACATGCCATAGCAGATAGGCTAGTATTGTGAGTTGGGTTGTGGAAGAAATAGGTTTCAGGGTTCAGGTGACAGGGGCTGGAGCAATGGGCAATGCTGAATTCTGAATTATGGGTTGTGAGTTGCCTTCTTACTTCGGGCCACCGCCGACTGCCTGCTGCACTTGAGGCGCTGGCGGGACGCTTCGACGGTTCCGCAACCAACGACAAGATGTCACCCCACGCGTGGAGAAGAAATCGTACTAAATTCAAAAAGTGAACGAACAAAGCGGGGATGTTATTGAAAACAAAGGACCGCTGTAGAGAACTTGAAGGCAAAGCGGGAATCTCTATGAAAAGAAAGATAGTTAGCTGTCTTAGGCGGGAATGTTTTTGAAAAGAAAGGAGGTAGACGATAGGCCGTATGTGGTATGTGGGAAAGAACAGGATTCATGTCGCGGAATTCAGGAACCAGGATTTGCGGTAAGTCACGAAAGCCTAACACGGTGCTGAAGAACTATTGTGAATGTTGTCATTCCGATCCCGCCCTGCAGGCGAGGAATCTCTCTTTGGAATCAAAGGGAGATCCCTCGTCGTCCGCCAATAAGAATGGCGCACTGCTCGGATTAACGGGGGGGCTTTTTCAGCATCCTGCTAAAGCTCCTGCCGAAGCTGCCGATAATGTAGGAGGACATAAGGGCTGAAGATTGATGGTTCCTTCGCCTTCCCGCAAATCGTTGTACCACAAAGGGTTGCAGCGTTGCCTTCACCAGCCCAATATCAAGGAAAGAAGGTGGGCCTTTTCCCAGATGAGGTCCAGTTTTCGATTGACCGTGAGAAGGTTCAACGATTGAAGTCGGATCTCGACGATTTGCCGGACCTGCGCCAAGAACGTGTTGCGGTCCTCAGACAAGCGCTCGAGGCGGGTAGCTACAAGGTGCCCAACCAGCAGACTGCAGAGGCGATGTCTTCTGATCTGCTAGGCCAAAGAGCGATGGGGGCGATGAAAGCCAGGGGCCGCGCTCATGGGTGAGTTATCAAGTCGGTCTGAGCCATGAAGAGGTCACAAACTCGGCAGTACATTGAGCTTCTCAAGAGGCGAGTGGCAAGCTTGCGACTGATGGCCAGGGAGCTTCGCGAATGCCGAGAATCTTTCACGAGCATGGACTTGGAAGCGATTCGTAAGCATGTTTTGTATCAGAAAAGCCTCTGTTCCGGAATCCGCGCCCTGGACGACGAGTTGAGGGTTCTGCGGCGCCAAATGGCTGCGGCATCCAGCCTGCAACCCGAGGGGATGAGTGTGGCGGCGTTCCAAGGGCTGTGTGATGCTGACTGCTCATTGCAGTTGCGACAAGTCATGGACGATCTCGAAGTGGCCCGGAAGCGCGTGCGGCGGCTGAACCGAGTCTACGCGGGGCTGTTGAGGAACTCGCGCCGCTCGATCAATGTTCTGATTACCGTGATGGCCAAGTACATCGGAACTTACAGTCCATTGCCGGGCGGGAGCGCGTCGTGATCTCGATGGTAGGTAGGGGTCTGAACTGTGTCGAACCTATTCGGAAGTCTTTCGCTTGCGGTGCGGTCTCTTCTTGAGCAGCAAGGCGTGCTTGACACTACTGCGAATAACCTCTCCAACGTCAACCCGCCCGGTCACTCCCGGCAACTTCCCATTCCGGCTGAGGCCCCCCCTCTGGATACGGGACAGATTCCGATTGGCAACGGGGTAGATTCCCAGGGAGTCCAAAGCATCTGCGAAATCATCCTGGAACTTCTGATCGACGCAGAAACCCAGCAGCTTTGCCGTCTCAAATCTTTCGTGAGCTCCATGAATCGGGTGCAGGCGCTTTTCACTGAAAAGGAGGGCGGCGGGCTCAGCGACGCCATCAGCCGGTTGTTCAACAGCTTCCAGGAGCTTTCTGCAAATCCCACCCACGTCCCTGCGCGTCAAGTCGTAATCTCCGCAGCACAAAACTTGGCTTCGGCCTTCCGCGAGACCGGGCAGCAACTGCGCACTATTCAGGAAGGGGTTGACCAGGAGGTGAGGCAGACGGTCGAAGAGATCGACTCGCACACGGCGCAGCTGGCCAAGCTGAATCAGCCCGTCGCAAGTCTACAGGGCGACAGCGAGCGGGCCGGGAGGCTCGAGCATTTGCGGTACTCGGTACTCAACCGTCTTTCGAAACTTGTGGACGTGGTGGTGACGGACTCGGGCGACGGAGGCCTCACAGTTACCACGAGCAACGGGGTGCCTCTGGTCGCCGCCGCCCAGAGTCTTGCCCTAAGCACAGCGGTGGACGCAGAGACTGGATACCTGCACATCTTCTCTCCAAGCGCCGATGTGACTTCGAAGTTTACGGGTGGCCAACTGGCTGGACTGCTGGAAGCGCGCGACCAGTGGATCCCGCACGCTATTTCTGTATTAGATAATCTTGCAGAGGGTATCATCCACGATGTCAACATTCAAAGCCGGAAAGGCCGCGATTTGCAGGGTGACCAGGGGGGCAACTTCTTCCAACCGGTTGACCAGCCTTCGCGGGGAGTGAAGGCCGAGGCGGCCGAGGGCTTTGCCACGTCCATCACCGACCCCTCCAGGATCGCCGCCAGCGCCGACGGCACACAAGGGGACAACGCTAATGCTCTGGCCATGGCGAACATTCAGAAGCAGGCGCGCGTAAACGGTGAGACAGCGACGCACTTTTACTCCAAGCTTGTTGGCACGGTCGGCGACAAGGTATCAAGCGCCGCGGACGAGCAAGAAGCCGTGGACCTGGTCCTCATGCAACTGCAAAGTCAGCGCGCGGATGTGGCGCGTGTGTCGTGGGATGAAGAGGCTGCGAAGTTTATCCGCTATCAGCGCGCTTACGAAGCCGCAGCGGAAGTTGTGGCTGCTATCAATGACATAACAAACGAGGTCATCCCGACCTTGTAGCGCGGTGGAATGTCCCCACGTTCCCGCCTATTTAAGATTCTGTTCATTTCTGCCGAAAGACAGGTTGAGGTCTCGAATGTCGGAGCGAACCGCCAGAGTGTCGCGTGAGGAGTCTTGTGTCGAGACTTCCTCTTCCACGGTTCCAACTGGCGCCGAGGTTTGCCAGGTCAAGGAATCGGTTGAGGCTTCGAAAGGGCCGCAGCAGGCGGGTGCTCCGTTCGCAATCGACCTCAGTTTATCGAAGGTAGGGCTATTACCAAAGGGTGATGTTCTTCGCGCCCTTTTTGCCTGTGGAACCATAGGCGCGGCGCTGTGTACTGCCGAAGGGAAACTTGTCGCCATAAGTCCCGCCTTCGCACGGATGCTGGATTACCAGCCTGGGGAGCTTCTGGGCACTGGGTACGCGGACTTGACCCACCCCCAAAACCGT
>Ga0187881_10001385_pt1 | contig 25779 bp, 21 predicted proteins | sample June2016WEW_19_1_2_FD_133017 | JGI IMG/M metagenome (GOLD analysis project Ga0187881, IMG submission 133017) | Peatland microbial communities from SPRUCE experiment site at the Marcell Experimental Forest, Minnesota, USA - June2016WEW_19_100 | ecosystem: Environmental > Terrestrial > Soil >... | reverse complement strand
CTTTCGCCAGCTTTTCGCGGGCGTCGTTGGTCATCATCATAAACGCCGGATGTGTGCTCTTCCATGCACGTCCGGTAAAGGGGCTGTTCCGCATCTTTTCAATTTCTCGAACAACGTCGCCGAAATAGCTGCCGTAAATATGAAGTGAGTCGCTTATATCGACGTACCTGCCGACGGCGACGGGCTTGTTTATCTTCTCCGAAATCTTCCCGGCTATTGTCCTTTGCAGGTCAGTCAGCGCGTAAACGTTCATAAACCACGCCTTATACAAATCTCTGCTTCGCCAATGCGTGTTCATATTCAGCACATAACCGCCCGCGTCATCTGCCACCAGCCGGCACCATATCCGCTGCAAACAAGGCGGGTCATCGGTCGCCGGGTCCGCCGTCGGCATCCAAGTTATCGCCTGCGCCCTTCGGGTATGCGCGACCTTCGACAAGGCGTCGATAATATACTGAATCTGGTTTACTTTTTTGAATGGTTTTTTGGCCTTCGGGTTTCGTATGTCCTCAACTGGCGAATACGCGAACACCCGCTCGTGATAAGTATATGTCCATTTGCCGGCGGCAGCGTCTATCCAGTGGTCGTGAATGCCGTCAACCACCTCCTGCCTGTATGCCTCAAGCTCCTCCGGGCCTCCCGGGAAATTCTTGTGTATCCTCGGCTCGCTGAATGGCTCTGTTACCGCTATCATCACCGTCGCGTCCTTGCTCGGCGGGTCGTCGGGCTTGTCGTATTGCGTCTTCATATCAAGCCCCTGGTCCCATACCGCCAATACCGCCTTCTCCCACGCTTCAGGCAAACACTTAGCCGTCACTGAAATCACCGGGAGATTCGCATTGCTCATCTATGGCTCCTCCTTAAGCACAAAAAATGAAATCTATTTGTTGAGATTTATTTCATCATCGGTAATGTGGAATCGCTCGCGATCGCGTTCGGGGATGTCCGCCAGCATACGTTTGGCCTTGTATGCGTATTCGCTGCCCGGATACCTCTCAATTATCTCCCGGCAGTACTGCACCATCGCCCCATAGCTAATTCCAGGCAGCCGACCCATCTTCCGCTGGGTTATAGCAAGCTCAAATAATTGGCTGGCCCCGGCATTTTCGGCCTCGGTCAGCTCTCTGAACTTCCGCGGCTCGGCAGCGGGCTTTTGCTGCCCTTCCGACTGAACAGGCGTATTCGACTCTACCACATTCGGCTCTACCAGGTTCGGCTCGGCACGCAAACGCTTCTCATCATCACGAAAGGTGTCCCCAACCGTTCTCTCCGGCTCCGCCGGTTTCGACACTTGATTAGCTACCTTGCTGATAATAACAAAGATTACCACAAGTAGCACTACCGTCGCCGCTATCTTGAGCCAAACCGTATTCATAATAATCATACCTCCAAATCTTCCCGGCGATTGATTATTCGCGCCGGATTGCCTACAATTAACCCGCTATGCTATGCGTTCTACCCTGAATCGTAAATTGTTAATACGGAATAGTCAATCGCTATGTTTACAGGAATAATACAGCAGGTTTGCACGGTAAAGGCGCTTTCCAAAAGCGGCGATTCCGCTGCGCTTACCGTTGACCTCGGCCAACTGGCTAACGAGTCAAAAATCGGCGATAGTATCGCAATAAACGGCGTTTGCCTTACCGTAATCAAACTGGCAGGCATACTCGTAACCTTTGACGTCAGTTCCGAAACCTTAGCCAAATCCACTATTGGCAAACTTACCCCTGGCTCAAAGGTCAATATCGAGCTTGCCCTGCGTGCCGACGACCGATTCGGAGGCCATTTCGTATTGGGACACGTAGATGGTTCCGCAATAATAAAAAAAATCGAGAAAAAAACCGATTTTGCAACCTTCACCTTCACCGCCCCGAAAGACCTGCTCGACCAGATGATTACCAAGGGTTCGGTCGCAATCGATGGTATCTCACTGACAATAGCCGAATTGAATCCCGATGGTTTCACCGTAGCGGTCATCCCGCAAACGCTTAAAGAAACATCCCTCGGACAAGCCAAAATAACTGCGCAGGTAAACATAGAAATTGATATAATAACCAAGACGGTCAGAAAGTACCTGCAGCAGCTCTCGCCGGGCAAAACGGGCCTGACCCTCGAAGACCTGAGGCAGCAAGGTTTTTGAGCATCCCATGAAAGTAAACAATCGTATAAATACAGGTATGAGCAATAGCACAAACCACAACTCGATAGCCGAAGAGCCGGTCATCGGCATAACGATGGGCGACCCCGCCGGTATCGGGCCGGAAGTAGTCGTAAAGGCGCTTGCCGACCCGGCCATAAGACGTTGTGCCAAGTTCATCGTCTTCGGGATGGATGAGCAATTGCGCTACGCCGCGGATAAGGCGGAAATCGAGCCGTTCTGGGGCAGGCATCAGCACGAGAAAATCAGCAGGGACTACCCGCATAAGGTTGTGGTTGCCGACTATGATGAGTTTTCGCTGCCCCCCTGGATAAGAGAACCGACCGAAATCGCCGGTGCTGCTTCGTTGAAATTCTGCACCGACGCGATTGATGCCGCACAAAGAGACATTATCGATGCGGTGGTAACAGCCCCGATAAACAAGACAAGCTGGAAATTAGCCGGCTCGCACTGGCCCGGCCATACCGAAATGTTCGCCAAACTGTGCAAATCGCCCCGAAAGGCAATGATGTTCGTCGCGGGGCCGTTGAAACTTGCGCTGGCGACGATTCACGAGGCGTTATTCGAGGTGCGTCATAAATTCACAATCGGCCGGGTATTCGAGCCGATTGACCTGCTCAATATTGCGTTGAAGGAATACTTCGGCATCGAAAACCCCAAAATCGGTGTCGCAGCCCTCAACCCTCACGCGGGCGAAAACGGTCAGTTCGGCGACGAAGAACAACGCATCATTTCCCCGGCAATCCTTATGGCACAGGGCCAGGGCATCGATTGCTTCGGGCCAATTCCGGCGGATACGCTTTTCCTGCGGGCCGTCCAGGGCGAATTCGACGGCGTCGTCGCGATGTATCACGACCAGGGTATGATTCCGGTCAAACTGCTCGCCTTCAACAAAGCGGTCAATATCACTATTGGCCTGCCGATTATCCGCACGTCCCCCGCTCACGGCACCGCCTTCGACATCGCGGGCAAAAATATCGCCGACCCATCCAGTATGATGGAAGCCATAAAAGTTGCAATTCAGATGGTGCAGATAAAAAAGGCACATCGTTATCGTCCCCGCGCAAAGGCCCCCGCCGATGCAAAGTAAAAGTCAAATTCGTGAGCTGCTCGATTCGGCGGGAGTAAGACCCAACAAACGATTCGGCCAGAACTTCCTCATCGACCTCAACCTGATGCGACTGCTCATCGACACCGCAAACATTCAAAATAACGACGTCGTCCTCGAAATCGGACCCGGCACCGGCTCACTCACTTTAGGCATCGCCGAAAAAGCGGGCTACTGCGTCTCGGTTGAAATCGACGGCGTCCTCGCCAATATCGCAAAACAACAATTAGCAGACAAACCAAACGTTGAAATAATTGCGGCAGACGCCCTGAAAAATAAATTCGAAATCAATCCACTCGTAATCGATGCTCTGAATCGCGCCCGTGTGATTCACAACGGACGATTGCTTCTCGTTGCCAATTTGCCCTATATCGCCGCGACCCCCCTGATTATCAACCTCGTAACCGGCCCGACTATCGCGGATTCGATGTTCGTTACCGTCCAGAAAGAAGTCGCAGACCGTATGACCTCGCAGCCGGGCATAAAAGATTACGGAATTCTCAGCATACTAATGGCCGCAACAGGCGAAGCCAAACATATCAGGACTTTGAAACCAACCGTCTTCTGGCCCCAGCCGCTGGTTAATTCGGCTTTTATATCCTACGTCCGCGACCCTGAAAAAATAAAAGCAGTAAAAAGCGTCGAAATGCTAAGTCGCGTCACAGGCGCACTTTTGCAACACCGTCGCAAGATGCTCAAAAGCTGCTGCAAACTTACAGCCGACCAACTGGGGGAAATCAAAAACTGGCCTGAAATTCTTAATCAACTCGGCATCGACCCCGAAATCCGCCCCGACAACCTCACCCCTGAACAATTCGTCGCAATCGCTAATATGTTCACAAAATAAATGTTTAGTGGAAGTATCATTTTTATAGATTTTCTTCTTGCTGGCCTACACCATTTTTATATATATTACTACCATTGATTTGTTGGGAATCCGATGTTTGTTATACCAGTTGGCATAATGATGCTATTGGATTAGGGAGCATGGAGAGTAAAAGAGAAGAGTTAAGAGGTAAAAGAAGGAGCAATACCCTTTCTGCTGAACCCAGAATGAAGCGACTATTTTGGGGCTATCTTTTAGCTTTTTTGACGGGAGGAGTATTAACTGCGGCAATTTTTGCAATTGTTGGCAATAACTCAAAAAAGGCAGAAGACAGGTCTTCCGATATATACCCATTGAACGTTCCCGGACTGCTTCCCCCATCCACTAAAATCTCATCATCTCCTAAAATTCGTCAGCTTCACCAGCTCTTGGCGTTAAATCCAGATGAACTAAAAAATGTCGATATCGGCTTAATGAATCTACTATGTGCCAAGGGACTTCCAGGTGCAGAAAATCTCAACATAGACGAATATCTTGCAAAACTGGACTATTGGGCCGACCACGTTCGGAAAGATACAAACCTTCGAATTCAAAACTTCCATCAGAATCCAGCCAAATATGATAACTCAGAAAATGTTTTCAAAATGGCCAATCTTGTGCTGGCATTGAAAGAAGATATGGGGATTCATTATAACATGGATAACATGACTCGTGTGGATTTTTCAGATAGCAGGGAGATTTTTATCCACGGCCCACTTAGCGGAGGAAATCACGGAAGCTGCACAAACCTTCCTGTTTTGTGTGTAGCGGTCGCTCGCCGGCTTGGTTATCCCGTAAAACTTGTGGCTACTTCAGAACACTTCTTTCTCAGATGGGATAATCCTGCGGATGGGGAACGATTCAATATTGAAGTATCCTGTAAGGGTACAGATACACCAAAGGATGAGCATTACAAAAACTGGCCAAGGCAGTTAACCGAACTTGATTACCATCAGGGCTATCTCCTAAAGTCACTTGCCCCTGATGAAGAACTGGCTGCTTTTATGAGTTTACGTGGAGATGTTCTAAAAGACGCTGGAAAGATTGCAGAAGCCCAGGTTGCCTATGCACACGCGTATCGTTTACTGCCTGACAAAACCGTTCATCTTGTTGATTTAGCTGCAACAGTTGACGGAGAGATGGAACGCCTTGCTAAAAAAGATTATCTGGCAATGGGAAAAAGAATCAACTATACGGTTTCTCGAAGCATGGATTCGAATGACTTGGCGAATGCCTGGATATACCGATATCCCAAAACGTCAAATCCTCAAGTTAAAGAAGGTCAATATCAAAATATCGGAAAAAATGACCAATAAGGAGATTTGTTATGGAAATAAAAACTTACAGGAAATACTTAGTGCTCACAATGGTCTTGTCAATCTTTCTGACGAATGCAAATACTGTCTTTGGAATGTATGATGTCCAAATAGGACGATTCACCACTAGAGACCCGATTAGCGGAAATCCTCAAGAACCGATGTCGCTACACAAGTATCTGTATTGTTTGAATGACCCGATGAATTGTATCGATCCGCTAGGGCTTACGAGCTTACCCGAAGAAGAAGCCGTTATGGGGGCAGATGAGACCATAGAAGAAGGTGGGGACGGTATGGCTTTATCACTTCTGCAACGAGTTCGGGGTTTTGTAAAGGGTATAGAATATGAACAAAAAGTGGTAGAACTTGGAACTAAATCCGACTATGCCTTGGAAGTGGCAACCGATGAAGTGACGGAAATTCATCACATTGCTTGGAAGGGGTGGGGTAATCTTTCAAAATTTGGGAAAAAGCTTCTTGAAAATCCTTTGAACAAAATAAAATTGCCAAAAAGCTTACATGGAGAAATAACAAGGTTCTTTAACAGAGGAGCCAATTACTATAAATTTTTAGAAGGCAAAGGATATGGTACCCTTCAAGAATATGTTTCAACATTAGATTGGGAGCAACAGTTAGACTGGGATTTTAAGGCATTGGGATATCTTCTTGAAAATGAAACGATGGAGGGTTTTAGCTTCGTAGGTTTACCTATGCCAGGACTATAAGGATATCTTAACATAGTGAAATAATGAAGATAGAAACCATAACTTATTGGGCCGCCAAAATAGTCGATATAAGAAACCGATTGCCGGATTTCGTAAAGGAGGCGATTATTATGAAAGCCCCTTATCATCGTCAGCGAGATCTGATTGAAATAGACGCGCAAAATCGTAAGGCCATTGAATATCTCGATAATGAATTTAGGGAGTTGATTGCATCTGGTCAGTGCTTAAGGCGATATGATATTTATATTGATGAAAAAGAAATTACGAATTACCCATACTTTTATATTTTGCCGGAGCATCTGGAATATCACAAATATGTGTTTGCCGATGTAAGAATGCCAACCTGTATAAAAAAAACCTTAGTTTTCGGAACATATCAAGATATTATTGACTGCAATATCGGAGGACAACTGCTATCGCCCGTGAAGGTGAAAAGAAAAAAGACTGAGAAGCTCGATATCGCTACTCTGAATTATCCCTGGGAAAAAGAGGTTGTTTTGCTGCTTTCAGCACGAATAAAGAAGATATTTGAATCTGAAGGAATAACCGGATTGGTTTATGAGCCAGCTCAATTTATATCCGCAGCACACAGAATAGATTATGTTAGAGCCGATGGGATAAGTCATATGGTTTATAAAGAAGTCCCCGACGATAGTCCCGAAACTTTGGAAAACCCGTATATAGCCCGGATTTCGCACAATATACATGTTGAAGCCGATAGAATATTTTTCAAAAAGTATCGTTGTGAGATACATTTGAGTATAGATAGGGCTAGATATGAAAACCCAAGAATTCCTAAAAAGGAAATTAGGAATATGGATTTTTTCCAAGTAGAAGGGGTTCGTGTAAAAGGCAAAACCTATCCTTATCAAAATAATTATTTTAGCGTATCTCGCAAAGTACTTGAAATTCTACTCAAAAATGATGCCAAAGGTCTGCACCGGGTAGGCAGTATTATCAAAAGCAAGTTTGCCCCATTAACTGAGATTAGTGATTGAATGTTACTGTCCCATCGGCTTTTTGAAAAGAGCTTTATTCCGATCGCTCATCATGTTAAATAACTGATTCCCCATGCCGATGGCTATGACATTCGATATTCACCGCAACGGGAAGCGACGCGATATGGCACGGTGCGGTTTCAATCAAAACAGCCAAAACAGTCGTATCCCCGCCAAGCCCCTGCGGCCCGACACCCAGTTTATTGATTCGAGAAAGTAAATCTTTTTCCAAGCCGGCGTAAAACGAATCGGCATTCTGTTTATCGATGCTGCGGACAAGGGCCTTTTTACTCAACAGGCAGCTAACCTCGAAATTACCGCCGATTCCCACACCAACAACAAAAGGCGGGCAGGCATCGGCACCCGCGTTTTTAACGACATCAACCACCCAGTCAACAATCTCATTTGCCCCGGCTGTCGGCTTAAACATTCGAAATGCGCTTTTATTTTCGCATCCGCCGCCTTTGGCCATAAAGGTTATCTTGAGCTTGTCGCCCGGCACAATCGACCAGTGAATCACCGCCGGGCAGTTATTGCCTGTGTTCTTGCGATGCTGCATCGGCTCATTGACGACGCTTTTACGCAGAAATCCCTTTTCGTAACCCTGTATCACGCCAGCGTTAATCGCATCGACCGCCGTCTTGCCCGCGGGACATTCGATAATGACTTCCGCCCCCTGTTCAATGAAAACCACCGCAAGCCCCGTATCCTGGCAAAGCGGTATCCGCTCCACCATAGACAATCGCGCATTTTCAACTAATTGCTGAAGAATCTTCGCCGCTAACGGATTCGATTCGCTTTGGGCTGCCTTTTGCAATGCGGCTAATACATCCGGTGGAAGCTCGTATGCTGCCTTAATACAAAGCGTCTTAACTTCTTCAACAATCTTTTGGTATGCAATATGCCTCATAAACCAAGCCACAGATTACACAGATGACACTGATTAATTAATAATTATTTTCCATTCGAACGACTTAGCTCCAAAATTAAAAACCGCTAATCTTTACTTGTATATTGAATCTGTGGTTTATTTTTCCTCTATATTGACCTCGTAGGTCTTGTAGGCCGTATTGCCGACCGCGTCAACCAGTTTCAGCGAAATTATGTGCTGACCGGCGGATAATTTCTCAACCACAATCGTAAAGTCCTCGCTTGTAGAATCATAAATAAGGTCATCCGGCACAGTCCCAATCCAGTTGGCGTCACTATCGACCGTGTATTCGACTTTGCCTATCGCGCTTAGCTCGTCACTGACTGTAAATCTCATCGTTATCTTTCTGCCTGCCTTTTCGAGTTTGTATTTCGTAACCGAAGGCGGTGTATTATCAACAACTACTTCGTCGCTAACCCTGCTTCCGGTCAGTTTGGTCTCAGGCGTATTACTTCTCTCGTCGCTTGCCGTAACCCTGAATTCGTATCTGCCGTCCTCTACCGTTTTGCCGTCCCATTCATAATTAGCCGTTTCGACATCGTGTGCCGCCTCAATCCAGACGGCCCAGCCGATTTTTCTGAAATCTATTTTATAAATCAGCTTGTCGCCGTTGTCGTCTTTGGCGTCGTAGCTGATTTTGAACACACCGTTTTTGCCCGGCCCTTCCACCCGCGTAATGTTCACCGATTCAACCCTCGGCGCCAAATTTGGAACCGCCGAGGCAATCGCTACCTCGCGCACAACCGGGCTGACCTTGCCGTCGCTGCCTCGCAGCACAAGTTTATACTGACAGAACCTGTTCACGGGACAATCCAGCTGCACAGGCCCGGTAACTTCCTTCGGCTCCGTCCACTTTGAAAAACTCTTGTCGTTTATGTCTTTCACATTCCCGCTACGACAGGCCATCAGCACCCTGCATCCGGCGGGCACGTCGGCTTCAATCTGAAGTTTGCCCCACTTCGCCGGCTGCCCCGCGTCAACAAGTTCCGACGTATATACGCCCTCACTCGCAAAAACCTTTCCCAGCTTTACCAGCCGGGCAGGATTCGCCATCCCGACATACGCGTTATCGCCGACCACAGCGACCGCCGTAATCTGCGACGCCTGCCGGTCTTCAAAAACAACCGCCTCTTCCTCTGAATTCGGCTCCACAGCAAAAAGCTTGGCGTTGTTGCCCGTTCCAACCAGAAGCTCCTTACCCTGCGCCGCTAAGCAGAAAAATACCGCTGACTCACTGAATATATCCGTAACAAAGCCGTCTCTTGTAACCTTGTAAATATAGCTCGCCTGCGAGGGCCTCGGCGGCATTGGAACAGGCGTTTTATGCTCTGCCGGCTGCTCGCCCGCCGACTCCTTTGTGTTGGCAATCTGAAGTTTTGTCCTGCCCGCGGCAAGCATAGTCGAATCGCCGCTGCTTTCGTCTTCTTCGTCCCCATCCGCCTCGCGTTGTTCCGGTCGGCCACCCTGTGGCTGCTGAGCGGCAAATTTCGCCTCGGCCCCAACCGCGTTGGCTGAAGTAGCCGTCGCGTACAACTCCTCACCCATGAACACCAACGCCGTTATCTCCTGCTGCTCACTGTCATACAAAATCGCGGCGTCTTTTGTCTTCGTATTTATCCTGTAAATAAGCCCGCGGCTGTCGCTGCCCGCGTAAATAAAACTGTCAGGCCCCTGCGCAAGCGAAAGTATATTCTTGTCGGAACTGCCATACAGCACCTCGCCTCGTTTTCCTGAAGAATCAACACGATAAATCTTGCCTTTCGGCCCCGTTCCAAGATAAATATCCCCGCCCTTGTCCACCAGGATTGCGAATATGTAATTCGCGTCGTTCGGCTCAAAAATCGTCTTCAACTCGCCGCCTTCCAGTCGGCACAACGCACACCTTTGCCCGCTTATGCCCACCAAAAGATGCCCAGAAGCATCCGCCGCCATCGCGAAAATATGCTCATTGGCAAAATGCTTGTCCTGCTTAACCGCATTTGGGTCATTAGGTTCATTGACTTCATGGTCGTTACTGTCCTTGGGACGCTCCTTCTTTGTCAATTTCGCCGCGTAAATCTTTTTCAACCCGGACGCAGCGAATGAGTAAACCCCGCCGTTCGGGCTTGTCCCCACATACACGGTATCCCCGATTGAAACGATACTGTTGATTGACCAGACGTCATCGAACTGCTTCACAAGGATTTCGGCACGCCTGCCTAATTGTATCGTCCCGCGGGAGCCGATTACCACGTCGTTAGCTTCGCCTTTTTGAAATTCCAGCCTGCTGTTATGACGGGAGATTTTGCTCGTTACCGCGCCGCAAAAAGAAGCCGACAGGCACACTAAAAACATTATCGCGAAAACATATTTTGATTGCATTTTCTTAATCACTGTTCCACCGTAACGTTCATAATTTTTTTGTCTATTATTATCGTTGACGTCCGCACGCTTTTATCAATCCAGCCGGGATATATCTGCATAGTATTGGCCCTTCTCGAATCGCCAAGAACCATCGCCTTTGTCGCAGGAAGCTCGGGCAGTTCCGCCTGCTCCAGCGCAACCCCTCCCGCAGGCAAAACCAGGACACAATGAAGCTCATTCCTGCCGACCGCCAAAATCCTGTTCATCACTCCGACCAGCGTATCCAAATTCTCCGGAGCAAACCTGTGCGGGACTGCCTTTCTCAAAAAGTCCTCATAGTCGAACCCGCCGCAGATAATCAGCTGATATGTCCCAGCAGGGGTATTCTCAGGCACGGTAAAATTGAAATTGTATTTTTGTTTCTGCGACCGGACCGACTCCGTAACAACCTCCACGTCCAAGTTATCGCCCCGTTTGACGCGGGAGCCGGACAGCCCGACAGACCATATAGCCGAAGTAATATCCTTCTCGCGTATGTCCAAATCCACGTTGATTGACTTTATCCGAACCTGCCTGTAGGGATTACTCATCAGCAAAACCAGCGGGCTCATCGTATCACGCACTGCGCCGTTCAAACCTTCGCCCGTCGAGACATTATCAAAAACCACGGTCCCCGCCCCGTCCGTTTCTATAGTGCCCTTGTAAGAAACTGTATTATCAGGCGGCATCTCTCCCTGAAAAACCCCAGCGCTCATCACAACCGCCCTCAGCAGCCGCGGCGTCAGCACTCGGTTATCCGCAATCCGGCAGTTATACTTCCTCGGCTGACTGTCGTTATACCGGGTCACGCTCACCGTCAGCGGAATCATCCTCGCCTCGGCCCCGATTCTGCCCCGAACAGCCGTCGCCTCATCCGCTCTCAATGCGCCTATCACGTTTACCGATGTCCCCACCTTAAACGACCGCATCACGCTCGACACCACCGTATGCACCTCGCCCATCGCCATCGGTAAATCCAGAGGCCCATAACCCAAAAACGAATGCCCGAAGGCGTAAATATCATCGCCCCTCACCTCGGTAATAGTCCCGACAACCTCGATGGTAATATCGCCGGAAACTAACGGCACAGTCAGACATCCCCCCGGCACCGGCTTAATATCGCAAACATCGCTCGACTTGCCCCCGCCCGCGCCGGACACAACCATAAATCCTAAAGGCCGTAGCGACTCATCCAAATCGCCTGTAACCGACTCCGGCATACCCGAAACCACCATCGGACAGGGCAACATTGACACTCCGGCGAACTCTCCATGCGATGACGTTATTGGCGACAAAATCTTCTTTTCAACCTGGGCAAAATCAATCGGCCTCGAAAAATCCAGCGCAAAGCCAGGCCCGTCGCTCAAATATTCACCGCCCGATTGATTAAACGCGGCCCCGCCCACGCGAAGCATATCCGCAATTGGCGTTACGCCATAAAGCGGGTCCTTGCTGAATGCCCACCCCATCGCCATTGCGCCCGCCAGCCGGCCATTTATATAAACAGGCGAACCGCTACAACCCGCGACAGGCCCCGTATGAATGAATCGCTCGTCGGTTCCCCGAACTAATATGGCATCCCGACCGGGCGCAAAATCGTGGACAACGCTCAGGACCTCCAGACCGAACTTCTCGACCTCCGTCCCTTTATAGACCGTCAGGCAATACGCCTCCATACCCGGCTTAATCTCATCAACGCTGATATACCTCGCGGGGTCCCAAATTCCCTCCAATCCCTTCACAACTCCCGCTTGCGGCTTTTCCGCTGCCCCGCAAATAGCAACAACGCACATCACTGTGCAAAACAAAAAACCTGCCTTAATTCGCGGCATATCCTGAACCATCGCCAGCCCTTGAAATCCGTTTCTAATATAAAACTTTAATCTTACCCCCCTAATCGCACCATTGCAACATAAAACGACCTCTGGTAGAATATGGCTTTCGTTGCTTCGCTGTTCGTAAATAACTGGTTTTCTATAAGATATTTTAATGGAGAATAAATATGAAGGCCGAACATCGTCACGAACTGAAAACCAATGACTTGGCCTTATGGCTTGGTAATTTACCCAACTGGGCAAATCAGAATCTCAGAACAGTAACATATGTTCTCGTTGTTGTCGTTCTCGTGCTCGCATCGTTTTTCTACTACCGCTATCAAAAAACGGCTGTGGCCGAACGCGAACAAAATAATCTGACCGCGATTGTATCACAACTGCCGCAGCAAAAGGCGTTTATCGCCCAGAAACAACTGGAGAACCAGGATAACGCCTACATGCTTTTCCAGCTCACCGACGAGCTCGATAGCATCGCTAAAAACGCGTCCAACGACGCGATTGCTGCAACGGCCCTGATTAAAAGCGCTGAAGTCCTGCGAACGGAGCTTCATTTCCGTTTCGGCGCTATCAGCCAGCAGGATATCACTACGCAGATAGGCAAGGCGAAAGATTACTACACCAAAGCGCTCGACACATATCTTAAACGAAGCCCCAATCCTACCCTCGAAGCCGTCGCCAAAATCGGCCTCGGTTTATGCGAGGAAGAGCTTGGCAACCCCGACACAGCCAGAAAAATTTATCAGGAAGTAGCAACCGGCGCCGCCTATGAAGGCACCGCACCGGCAGCAGCCGCAAAACAGCGGCTCGTAGCGATGGACTCCTTCCCTGAAAAAATCGTCCTCAAACCGATGCCAAGAACGAAGATTCAGGCGCCGCAGCCAGTAGTCAGCGAACCAAACGCGCCGGTCCAGAATTAATTATCGCGCTAAATGCCGAACAAAGATACGAACCTCACACTTCGCGTCGGCCGTGCCCTCCAGGAACGCCGGCTCGATAAATATCTCCACGGGCGATACTCCAACTACAGCCGGGTTATGCTCCAGGAAGTCATCAAGGCGGGCGGCGTAAAAGTCAACGGCAAACAGGCCAAACCAAGTTTGAAACTCAACCCCAACGACCTCATCGAAATCACCCTGCCCGAACTGCCCACTAATGAAATCCCCCCCGAAGATATACCCCTCAACATCCTCCACGAAGACGATGACATAATCGTCATCAATAAATCAGCTGATATTATCGTCCATCCCGCACGTGGCAACACCAGCGGCACAATCGCCAACGCCCTTGCCTTCCATCTCGCCTCAGCCGAAGCTGAAGCCGAAGAAGATAAAGATGAAGAGGACGAATCCGAAGCCGACGACGCCGATTTTCCAATCGCACTCGGCGAATTTCGTCCGGGCATCGTCCATCGGCTCGACAGAAACACCACGGGCGTAATGATTCTCGCCAAAAATGCTATCGCCCAGTGGAAAATCTCAAGGCAGTTCCACGACCGAAAGGTCGAAAAAAGCTACATCGCCATCGTCCACGGCACCCCAGAACTCACGCGAGACCGCATCAACGCCCCCTTAGGCGTCAATCTCAAATTCAGGTACAAATACGCGGTCCGCCCCGAAACAGGCAAAGAGGCAATCACCTTCTATGAGGTCCTCGAAACCTTTCGCGGCTTTTCACTCCTGAAACTCACCCCCAAAACGGGTCGAACCCACCAGATTCGTGTCCACCTCGCCCATATCAAGCACCCCATCGTCGCAGACGATATGTATGGCGGCAAACCCGTCTATCCCTGGCAGTTAAAAGACGCAGAACTTACCCCCGAAGACCCTATTATTTCCCGCTGCGCCCTCCACGCCTGGACTATTTCTTTCAAGCACCCAACAACCGAAAAAATCGTCTCCTTCGAAGCCCCCCTGCCCGACGATATGCAAAACCTCCTCGATATGCTGAGAAAATACAGAAAGCAGTAAATTCTCGTTTCCCATTCCCACAGCCTGTTCTGCCTGCCCTTCGTAGCTTTCCTGTCCTCCATAGCTTTAGCGAAGGAGGAAGCGAAGAAGGGTCATTCCCGCGAACCTGTCCTGCCTGCCCCGGCATGTCTTAGGCCGGGGTCCTCGACTCTGGCTTCGTAGAAACTGCAATCGGGAAACTCTCTAATTTCTCGCGAGGCGTTCCCTGCTTTTTTCCCTATTCTTTTGCGCCGGCTTTTTCAAGCAGCTGCACAATGTCTGTGTGGCCCTTCAATTTTGCCAGTCCTAAGGCTGTCCACTTGCCGTCATTGGTCTTTACATTTACATCAGCGCCCTTTTCGAGAAGGAGCTTGACAACCTCCGTATAGCATTCCTGCGATGCAATCATCAGGACGGTTACGCCATCGGTAGTTCTTTTTACATTTACATCAGCTCCCTTTTCCAGTAGGAGCTTGACGACCTACGTATGGCCGTCCTGCGCCGCCATCATCAGGACGGTTGTGCCGTCGGTAGTTCTTTTTACATTTACATCAGCTCCCTTTTCCAGTAGGAGCTTGACGACCTCCGTATGGCCGTCCTGCGATGCAATCCACAGGGCAGTTGTGCCGTTGTTAGCTTTAGCATTTACATCAGCTCCCTTTTCGAGAAGGAGCTTGACGACCTCCGTATGGTCTTTCTGCGATGCAATCATCAGGGCGGTTGCGCCGTCGGTGATGTCCTTTGCATTTACATCAGCGCCTTTTTCCAGTAGGAGCTTGACGACCTCCGTATGACCCTCCTGCGCCGCCTGCCACAGGGCCGTACAGCCGGTGGTGGTTTGCTTCACGTTGACATCAGCGCCCTTTTCCAGGAGTAACTTGACGATTTCCGTATGACCCTCCTGCGCCGCCTGCCACAGGGCCGTACAGCCGGTGGTGGTTTGCTTCACGTTGACGTCAGCGCTTTTTTCCAATAGGAGCTTGACGACCTCCGTATGGCCTTCCTGCGATGCAATCATCAGGGCAGTTACGCCGTCGGTCGTTGCTTTCACATTTACATCAGCGACTTTTTCCAGTAGGAGCTTGACGACCTCCGTATGGCCTTCCTGCGATGCAATCATCAGGACCGTTGCGCCGTCGGTAGTTCTTTTTACATTTACGTCAGCGCCCTTTTCGAGAAGGAACTTGACGACCTCCGTATGGCCGTTGTTCGCCGCCCACATCAGTGCCGGCACACCATGGTCATCTGTGGTGTTGGGGTTGGCGCCTTCGGCCAGAAGAGTTTGCACATCCTTGACGCTGCCATCTTTTACGGCTAGGAGCAATTTTGCGTTTTTGTCTGATACATCCGCTTTGGCAAAAGCTGCAAGTATCAGAGAAATACACACTATAGAAAATAGAATTCGTTTCATAAAATTCTTCTTTGAATTTTTCCGTCCTTTGGCAGAGATTATACCGATTGCAGATTTTACTACAAGGGTGTTTTATCGTCCCAAAGATTGTGGGGGAACTTTTAGGGTTTGGCTGGAATGGTTGGAGGTTAAATGTACTGCTCCCCGTTAAACAACAAAAAAGTTAGGAAATTTTGACAATTCCACCTGCTCGAACTCGCCCGGCGGTTTATCTTATGCTGGCCTAAGCAACATCCGCCAAACCCAATGAGTCGCCGAATTTGGTTATCAACGCCTGACGGATATTTTTATGTACCGGGCTAATCAGCATCGGGTCGGCTGATACAAGCTCAAATGCGCAGCGTCTTGCCATAACCAACAAATCATAATCGTCGATGATATTGGCGATTTTCAAATCGGGCAGGCCGTGCTGCCGCGTGCTGAAAAGCTCTCCCGGCCCGCGCAGTTTCAAATCGTGCTCCGCTATCTCGAAGCCGTCGTTACTGCGTTCCATCATTTCAAGCCGACTTTTCGCTACTTCATTCTCCGTCTCCTTGTCCGCGAATAAAAAGCAAAATGACTTATCTGTCCCCCTGCCTATTCTGCCCCTCAACTGGTGCAATTGTGCCAAACCGAACCTGTCCGCACCTTCGATAACCATTATCGTCGCGTTGGGAATATCCACGCCGACCTCTATCACTACCGTCGCGACCAGCGCCTTTATTTTTCCCTTGCGAAACTCCGCCATTACCTCTCTTTTTTTCTCCGAGCTCATATGCCCGTGCAGCAATTCGACCTTGAACTCACCGAACACTTTCAATAATTCTCGCCAGCCATCGGTCGCCGCCTTTATGTCCCCTTCCTCCTCAATGCCCGTTATGCGCGGATATACAAAATACGCCTGCTTTCCCGCGCGCAATCGCTCGCGGATAAATTCGTATGCCTTGGCCCTGTCTTCCGGGGCAACCCATCGCGTAACCACTGCCCCCCTGCCGGGCGGACTATGCTTGATTATCGATACATCCAAATCCCCGAAAACCGTCATCGCAAGTGTCCGCGGAATTGGGGTGGCAGTCATAACAAGGCAATGAGGCGTCCCGTCCTTGCGCAATTCCGCTTTCTGGTGAACGCCGAATTTATGCTGCTCGTCAATCACGACCAGACCAAGTTTTTTGAATTCGATATCTTTCTCCAACAACGCAACCGTCCCCACAACAATATCAATATCGCCTGCTTTTATCTCTTTGAGAACCTCGTCCCTCTTTTTGCCCGTAAGCCCGCCTGCAATCAGCACGCGTTTTACGTCGCTATTGCGCAGATACCTCTCGATGCTTATAAAATGCTGGTTCGCCAATATCTCCGTCGGCGCCATAATCGCAACCTGCGTCTTGTTCGCCACCGCCAATAGCGTCGCGTAAAGAGCAACCACCGTTTTGCCTGAGCCGACGTCCCCCTGCAAAAGTCGATTCATCGGTATCGCCCTTTGCATATCAGCGATTATTTCAGCTATCGTCGTATCCTGGTCTTCGGTAAGTAAAAACGGAAATCGCTTTCGAATCCGTCTGTCGATTTCCTCGGATGATTTCATCGCCACCGCTGACGCAAACTGACTGTGCCTGCGCAGCGCAAGCCCCAACTGCATTAAAAACAATTCATCGAATTTCAGCCGGCGTTTCGCCTTGCCCAGCTTATTTTCATCCGCAGGCAAATGAATCCACCCAAACGCGTCCTTGCGCTTTATCAGTTCCATTTTTTTAAGAAATTCGTCGTCGTAGAATTCGCCGACGAGTCCGCCGATATTATCCACCACGGGCCTGATTATCTTCTTAATCTGCATACTGCTCAGCCCGCCGCTCGCCGGATAGACCCCGCCGCTGAAATACTCCGCCGGCTTCGATGCCTCTTTCTCCATCACGCGAAACTTCGGATTGGTCAACTGCAACTGGTGTTTGTATTCCCCGACCTTCCCCCACGCCATAACCGCTTGTCCCGGCCTCAACTGGTCCCGCAGGTATCTGCCGTTAAACCATATTATCCGGCAAATCCCCGTTTCATCGCTCACCATCGCCTCGAATATCGCGGGCCTGCGGTAATTCTGAAAATCCGTTGACTCAACCAGCCCCACAATCGCCGCCGCCTCACCTGTCTCCAATTGCCCTATTTTCTTCGGCTCAGGCGCAAAGACCCAGTCACGCGGAAAATATTCCAGCAAATCCCCAACGGTAACAACCCCCAGCTTGGCGAAAACTTGTGCCCTTGCCGGCCCCACACCCTTCAAAAATTGTACCGGCATCGACAGCTTAATATCACCACTCGGTTTTGCGCCTAATTCACCCATTTATCATTCTCTATAAATCTATCCGCCTATGACGGGAAAAATCCGGTTCTTTTACTTTTTCCTTTTTACTTTTTAATTTTTACTTTAATGATTATTCTTCGAACGCGTATTTGCCAACAAGTTTGACAAACCGGACATCGCACACAACCCGCTCAATAAGTTTTCCTTCTTTTTTTGTCCCCACGATAAGCTCCTGCACACCGCCTTCACCAACCGGCACGACAATAATCCCCCCCGCAACAAGCTGGTCAACTAATTGCTCCGGCACCTCAGGCACAGCAGCAGTAACAATAATCCTGTCAAATTGCCTTTTTTCAGGTTTACCCTTCGTAGCGTCAGCGAAGAAGGGCCACCCTCCGCTTCCGTCACCAACATAAAACTCCACATTATCAATTCCCAGCCGGCCAAGAACCGCCTGTGCTTTCGCCGACAAATCCGCGAACCGCTCAATCGTATAAACCTGTTTCGCTAATTTTGCCAGGACCGCCGTCTGATACCCGCTGCCCGTCCCAATTTCCAGCACCTCACAAAAATTATTCAGCCGAAGCTCCTGCGTCATCAGCGCAACGATATACGGCTGCGAAATCGTCTGCCCCATCCCAATCGGCAAAGGACCATCCTCGTATGCCCGCGACTCATACGACTCAGGCACAAACTCCTCACGCAATAGCCGCCCCATCGCCGAAAGCACCCCCGCCTCGGTTATACCCCGCCCCTTCAGGTCGTGCTCGACCATCCGCTCGCGTTCCCGTGCAAATTTACTGTTCTGGGGCCCTGTTATCATATCCCTAATAATCCCGTCAAAACCACAATTTTGCAATCCATTTCGCAGACGCTAATCGGCTAAAACAATAGCTTTATCGCCGCTACCAATGCTAAAAGCTGTATCGTAATCTCGAATACCTTCTGAGGCATCTTCTTCAACGCCACTATTCCCAAAACCGCACCCGTTATAATAAAGGGAAGCATAATAAAACCAAGTTTTATGGATGCGACGTTAATCAGCCCAAGGTGCATACTGAACGGCACCTTCAGCCAGTTGACAATAAAGAAAAACCACGCGCTCGTCCCCACAAACTCAACCTTTGGCAGCCGCATCGCCAGCAAATACACAATCATCACAGGCCCCGCGGCGTTGGCCATCATCGTAGTCAGGCCCGCGAAAAAACCCATCACCTCCGCAAACCACCACTGTGTCGGAACATCCTCCCCTGCCCGATTGCGCCACCAGTTGACCGCCAGCATCACCACCACAATCACACCGATTATCGGCTTCAACTGCGCATCGCTGATTACCTTCATCACAAAATACCCCGCGACGATACCGACGAGAGCCGCCGGAATCAGCCGGATAATATGACGCCATATCGCCGCCCTGCGGTAATAACTCACCGCGAAAACATCCGCCAGGACCAATATCCCCAGCACCATTCCCGTCGATTGCTTCGCCGGTATCACCATCGCCATCAGCGGCACAAACAGTATTCCCATCCCCGGCAGCCCCGTCTTGCTGATGCCGACCATCACCGCACACAACGCCACTACCACCCAGCCGAATAAATCCAGTCCCATCATTACTTATTCCTTTATTGCCATAGCTTATGGAATCGTTACAATACCATAATTCCAAACGAATTTAATATAGGTAACCGTTAAAAACTTAACTTTAGTAACGTTTGGATTCTTTGAAAAAAGGTGATGACTCAATGCTCCAGTCGGACTTCAGACGTTATCTCGTTGATATTGATTCCGTTACCACGCATCAGCAATCGACCGACTATCTGGTAATCGGCGCAGGCGTCGCGGGCTTTCGCGCTGCAATCGAGGCCTCGCAGCACAGCTCCGTAACCGTCGTTACAAAAGGAACCGTCGAAGACAGCAATACCTGGCACGCCCAGGGAGGCATCGCCTCCGTCCTCGAAAAAACCGACAAATTCGAATCGCACATCGCCGATACGCTGCGCACAGGCGGCGGACTCAGCGATGAAAAAACCGTTGACCTCGTCGTCCGCCAAGGTCCCGGGCTTATCCGGCAATTGCTCGACTGGGGCTGCGCTTTCGATATGGTTAATGGCAATATCGCCACCACCCTCGAAGGAGGCCACTCCCACCCGCGCATCGCCCACGCCCACGGCGACGAAACAGGCAGAATCATCGCCCAGACCCTCATCGCAAAAGCAAGACAACAGCGAAATATCACTATCATCGAAAATTTCTTCTCAATAGACCTCCTCACCGCCGACAACAAATGCCTCGGCGTCATCGGCTGGCACAAGGAAAAAGGCGCACGCATAATCTGGGGCCTTAATACAATCCTTGCTACGGACGGTGCGGGACAACTCTACCGTGAAACCACAACCCCTCCTGCGCAACAGCCGACGGACTCGCTATGGCATATCGCGCCGGCGCAACCTTGCAGGATATGGAATTTGTCCAGTTCCACCCGACGACGCTGTATATCGCAGGCGCCTCACGCGCACTCATTACCGAAACCCTTCGCGGCGAAGGAGCCGTCCTGCGCGACACCAAAGGCCGGGCCTTTATGAAAGATTATAACCCCGCCGCAGAACTCGCCCCCCGTGATGTCGTCAGCAGGGCCATCCTAACACAAATGCTCAAAACCAAATCCACCCACGTCTATCTCGATATCCGCCACTTCGACAAACAGCACTTCACCAAAAGATTCCCCGTCATAAGCGAACTCTGCGACAGCTTCGATATCGATATCAGCAAAGACCTCATCCCCGTCCGTCCCAGCGCGCACTATATGGTCGGCGGCGTCAAAACCGACATCGCCGCGAAAACGAACATCGAAAATCTCTACGCCTGCGGCGAAGTTACCTCAACCGGCCTCCACGGCGCAAACCGCCTCGGCAGCAACTCGCTCCTCGAAGGTCTCGTCTTCGGCAGAATCGCGGGCCAAACACAGCTCGCCCAAAAATCCGCAAACTTCGGCCAATCTATAATCAAATTTCAAATCCCGCACTCCGAACTCAGGCACCTCGATACCTCCGACGTCAAAAACTCCCTCCGGGCGCTTATGTGGCGAAACGTCGGCATCACCAGAAAATCCCCCGAAATGAGGCAGGCCATCGACCAGATTCGCTTCTGGCAACGATATGTTATGGATAAGGCTTTCGATAACTCACAGGGCTGGGAACTCCAGAATATGCTCACCGTCTGCCTCCTCATCACGCAATCAGCCCTCGCCCGCAAGGAAAGCCGAGGCGTCCACTTCCGCAGCGACTTCCCCGACACCGATGACCAGAATTTCAAAAAACACTCTGAAATTAAAAGGGCGGAATAATCGCCTTTTTGGTATAATATCTCCTGCTGCATCGAACAAAATAATCAACCATCAATAGCACATTGAAAATCAAAAGAGCGGGTCGGGCGGCCGCTGGCTCTTCGGGGCCGGAGGAAAGTCCGAGCAGGACAGGGCACGGTGATGGCTAACAGCCACCAGGGGTAACCTTAGGGATAGTGCCACAGAAAATACACAGCCCAGCTCTGTTTTTGAGCAGCGTCCGTCGAATCAGTTTGAGCGTCGGCTTGCCTGCCGATAATCGAATTACATTTGAGGTTCGATGCTCAAAAACAGGGCTGGGCAATGGTGAAATGGTGCGGTAAGAGCGCACCGCGGAGTTGGTGACAATTCCGGCAGGGCAAACCCCACCGCCTGAAAGACCAAGCAGCCGGTGCTCGGCCCGGGCATTACCGGCGGGTAGGTCGCTTGAGCCGCCTGGTAACAGTCGGCCCAGATAAATGGCTGTCCAAGACAAAACTCGGCTTACAGACCCGCTCTTTTGATTTTCCTCACTCGACGCAGGACCGCAAACTTCAAAAAAACACCCTAATTATCCATCGCGTCCAGTCCATCAGAGCCGGCTTTCCCGCGCTTCTCATAAGACCCAAGACGCATCTTTACCGTTACTATATCGTTATCGATGACCATCCGCAGCTTGCCTTTGTCGAAGTTGATATGCTCGAACTCCAGGCCGTTCGGCTCGCTTAGTCGAACAGCTAACGCCGGTGAAGCGTCTAATTTGGTCAGAAGAGATTCCATCCCCTGACCCGCCATCATTCCGCCCAGGCTTAGCATCGCGTTGTCCGCTCCAATTTCACTTGTGTCCTTGCGGGTATCCGCATCAACTTTCTTTAATATCGCGATGCGCCTTGCGTTTTCATCCGCATATGGCTCACCAAGAATTTCTTTCGACAAAACCATCTGGCATCCAAAATCCAGCCCTTCCCACGGCTCAACGAACAACTGCTTCGGCCTCTCATTCGAAATAAAATAGTATTTTCGCTTGGCCATAAGGTCGTTCTCGTCGAACGTCACCATATTAAACCATATCTTATGGCCCTCTTTCGTGGTCCCCCCAAGGGCCGCTATGCTTTTGCTCTGGCTCAATAACGCGTACTTGGGCGTCCCGAACCGCGAAAGCACGTCAGCGCTCGTGCTCTGTTTAAGAGTCGTCTGCCGATACTGCGTATATATCTGCTTGTTTGTCGGCGGCCCTTCTGGTGTAACCAAAACTACCGCCTCACAACCCGCTGCCAGACAACACAACACCAAAACCAACGCTCTCATCGTTTTCATAGCATCACCATTTTAACAGAGTTATTTTTATCTCTGCGGTCTCCGCTGCCTGCCCTCCCGCCGTTTGGCGTCCTTTACGGGAGTAGCCCGCTGGGCGAAGGAGGGTGCTAATCCGTTCGCCGTTTAACGAGGTTTCACGCCTTCCTTGACGTCAATCCACTTCATCATCTTACGCAACTTGCGTCCGACGTTTTCGAGCTTGCTGTTGTAATCCTTCTCGTAGAGCTTGTTGAACTTCTTCAGCCCCGTCGCGTTTTCCTTCATCCACTCTTTTGCAAACTTGCCGCTGGTGATTTCCTTAAGGATTTTCTTCATCTCCGCCCGTGTCTTGGACGAGATAATCCTCGGACCCCGTGTCAGGTCGCCGTATTCAGCCGTATCCGAAATACTATACCGCATATAGCTCAGTCCGCCCTGATACATCAAATCGACGATGAGCTTCACCTCGTGCATACATTCGAAATACGCAATCTCCGGCTGATAACCCGCCGCCACAAGCGTATCAAACCCCGCCTTTATCAGTGCTGACAACCCGCCGCAAAGCACGCACTGCTCACCGAACAGGTCCGTCTCGGTCTCTTCCTTGAACGTCGTCTTGATAATGCCCGCTCTCGCTCCGCCTATGCCGTTACCCCAGGCAAGCGCGGTCTTCAAAGCATCGCCCGTCGCATCTTTAGCGACCGCGACTAAGCAAGGCACGCCGCCGCCCTTCTGGTATTCGCTTCTCACCAGATGCCCCGGCCCCTTCGGCGCAATCATCACAACGTTATTGCCCTTGGGCGGAACAATGTATTTGAAATGAATATTGAACCCGTGACAGAAACCCAGCGTCTGGCCCGGCACAAGATTCGGCTTAATAAACTTTTCGTAAATCTTACCCTGCACAACGTCAGGCAGCGTAATGATAATCAGTGAAGCGCCTTTCATTGCCGTCTTGATATCGCTCGGCTTAAAACCGTGCTCTAACGCTATCTTGTAATTCGGCGTCCCGGGCAACTCCGCAACCGACACCTCGATGCCGCTGTCCCGCAGATTCAAACTGTGGGCATGACCCTGACTGCCGTAACCAATCGTCGCCACTTTCTTGCCCTTCAACGGGGCAAGCGGCGCGTCCTTCTCATAAAAACTCTTTAATGCCATTGTCTTTTTCTCCTTATTTTAATTTGCTTAAATTACCCCCGCGGCTTCGCTTTTGCTTCGCCTGCTGCCTCGATTTACGTCGAGAGACGCAGAGGCGGGCAAAACGGCGGGGGCGATATTTGCCTTACTTCATGGTTTTTCGCACGCTCACCGACCGGCCAACCCGACGTTTGCGGTTTATCATCTTCCTGCCTTTACTCGTCCGCATTCGAACCAGGAAGCCGCTCTTGCGCCGCCTCTTAATCTTACTCTTGCGATGATTTTCCACGCCTTGTCTCCTAATTTTAAAAAACCAACCGATTTCACAACCAAAAACAACCCCGGCAATTATACACCATACCTGCCCTAATGAAAAGACCTTATCGTTGGCAGATTTTCTTAAATTCAAAACTTTTATCCGCCTTCCGTTTGGTGGAAAACACTAAACACTTAAAAACTAAATTCCCCCCGTCGTTTCCGCATCGGTTAGCCCCGAAGCTCGCTTAGGGGTCATAAAAATGTAGAGGGAGGTTTCTCCGCCTGTCTGTGTGGCGGTTCGTCATGGTTTTTTCCTGCAGCAATTTTCCTTGCCTTTCTCGATAATTCTGAGGATAATACCAGCGAGTGAAGTGGTCCCTTTAAGGTATTAAATGGGAGATTCCTATTATGGTCAGCAGACAGTTATTTCTTTTCTCCTGCATATTACCGGCTTTTCCTTTTTCTGCAAAAGCAGATGAGAATCTTGTCGAACTTGTCAAAAAAGTAAAGCCCTGCGTTGTTCTTATAGAAACCTTCGACAAGGACAACAAACCATTGGGCCAAGGCAGCGGTTTTTTTGTAAACAATAAAGGCCATATCGTTACAAATCACCACGTTCTCGAAGGCGCTTATTGCGCCACAGTTAAAACTTTGTCTGGTAAGGAATATCAAGATGACCGCTGATTCAAACGATGCTCAATTATTTTACCAGAAAGGTTTAAAGGAACTGTTGCAGGAAAACTGGTCTTCTGCACTTACCTTCTTTCAAAAGGCAAAAGAAAAGAATCCACAAGATGCCGATGCATGGTTCCGGGTTGGTTGTTGTTACGGCAAACTTGGCCGCTATCGGGATGCGATGGAATCCTATAAGCAGGCCATCAGAATCAATCCGGATTATGCCGATGCGCACACTAATCTTGGCAATGCCTACGGCAACCTTGGCCGCCCCCAGGATGCGATAGAATCTTTTAAACAGGCCATAAAAATCAAGCCGGATGATGCCTCGGCACACTCTAATCTTGGCGTTGCCTACTTCAGACTTGGCCGCTATCAGGATGCGATAGAATCCTATAAACAGACCATAAAAATCAAGCCGGATGACGCCGATGCACACAATAATCTTGGCGTTACCTACGGCAAACTTGGCCGCTATCAGGATGCGATAGAATCCTATAGGCAGGCCATCAGAATCAAGCTGGATTATGCCGAGGCACACTATAATCTTGGCCTTGCCTACGGTAAACTTGGCCTCTATCAGGATGCCATAGAATCCTATGAGCAGGCCATTAGAATCAAGCCGGATTTTGCCGAGGCGCACTCTAATCTTGGCGTTGCATACGGCAACCTTGGCCTCTATCAGGATGCGATAGAATCCTATAAGCAGGCCATTAGAATCAAGCCGGATGATGCCGAGGCACACGATAATCTTGGCAATGACTATGGCGAACTTGGCCGTTGGCAGGATGCGATAGAATCCTATAAGCAGGCCATCAGAATCAAGCCGGGTTATGCAGCGGCACACAATAACCTTGGCATTGCCTACCGCGAACTTGGCCGCTATCAGGATGCGGTAGAATCCTATAAGCAGGCCATTAGAATCAAGCTGGATTATGCCGAGGCACACTATAATCTTGGCTTTGCCTACGGCAAACTTGGCCGCTATCAGGATGAGATAGAATCCTATAAGCAGGCCATCAGAATCAATCCGGATTATGCCGATGCTCACAATAATCTTGGCTCTGCCTACCACAAACTTGGCCGCTATCAGGAGGCGATAGAATCCTATAGGCAGGCCATCGGAATCAAT
>Ga0187881_10001361_pt1 | contig 26081 bp, 20 predicted proteins | sample June2016WEW_19_1_2_FD_133017 | JGI IMG/M metagenome (GOLD analysis project Ga0187881, IMG submission 133017) | Peatland microbial communities from SPRUCE experiment site at the Marcell Experimental Forest, Minnesota, USA - June2016WEW_19_100 | ecosystem: Environmental > Terrestrial > Soil >... | reverse complement strand
GTGTTCTCTCGGAAGTCGCTGAGATCCAATACAAATGTACGGGACTGTACAACAGTAAGGCTGAATCTGGGATTCGCTGGGACGACCCGCGAATCGGCGTCGAGTGGCCGGTCAGTGTGCCTTCCCTTTCCGCTAAAGACCAGAAAGCCCAAACCTTGGAACAGTGGCTCGCCAGGCCGGAATCCGACCACTTTCATTTCTAGGCTGAGAACAGCTTGTTGAAAAACCTCATGGACATGTCATGCTGAGCCGTCGGGCTGGAGCATCCAGGATGAACTCCGCAAGCTCTCTGCCAACTGGGAGCCGACGTCGTCCACACATTTGCGGAGAACGGCGACGAACCTCAATCTCTGTCCAATGCCGACATGGAGATTGCAGATCTTGCCTCGGTAAGGGGAGCCTTGGGGAAAGTGCAGCCGCAGGTCATCGTCACACCGCAGCCATGCACCATGCTGGGGCGGATGGGTTTCCTGTCAAAGTGCCGAGGCCAAAATACTCAGTCCTGGAAAATCGTGCCCTGAAACTCCGCAGCTTGAGTATCTTCAAACCGTGGCAAGATGGTCTTCACAAGTACCTTGGGAAAGCAATCGCGTCACCGCCTGCTAAGGTTTGCACCTAGCGAGACGGTCTGTCGAATCCGGCCGCCCCTTTAGATATTCCAGTGCATCCCAATTACGTCATCATTACTCCTGTCCGTGACGAGGAGAAGCACGTCAGACATACTCTTGAGTGTGTTGCCGCGCAGACGATTCAGCCGGCTGAGTGGGTCATCGTTGACGATGGATCAACCGACGACACGGGAAGAATTATCGATGCATATGCAAAGCAGTTTTCATGGATTCAAACCATCCACCGGACGAATCGGGGATTTCGGCAACCCGGTGGCGGAGTTGTGGAAGCGTTTAATGACGGATTTAACTCCCTGCGTACTAAGGAATGGGAATTTATTGTAAAGCTCGATGGAGATCTGACTTTCTCCCTGGGTTACTTTCAAAGGTGTCTTGAGCATTTTGCCAGTGAACCTCGGCTCGGAATCGGCGGAGGAGACATCTACCACAATCGGGGTGGACGGTTGAAACTCGAGGCAAATCCCAGGTTCCATGTGAGAGGGGCGACAAAAATCTATAGGAGGGCTTGCTGGGAAGCAATCGGTGGATTGCAAGCTGTGGTGGGGTGGGACACGATCGATGAGGTCAAAGCCAATATGTTGGGCTGGAAGACCTATAGCTTCAAGGAGCTGCGTCTTCTTCATCATCGCTCCACAGGATCCGCTGAGGGGTTGCTGCGAGACCAGGTGAAGCATGGCTTGGTTTGCTACATCTCCGGATACCACCCTTTGTTTGTTGCCGCGAGTTGCTTAAACCGCCTCGTTCGCAAACCCTACGTTATTGGCTCGGCCGCAGTCTTATTCGGATTCCTCAAAAGTTATTTTACCGATACACGGCGAGTGAACGAGCCTCGCATGATCCAGTATTTGCGGGAGCAGCAACTCAGGCGTCTCTGCGGGCGAGAAACTATTTGGAAGTGACTCTGCGGTTTTTGGACCTCAAAAGGTTTCGACATGTGTGGAATTTGCGGGAAGTTGAATTTTGACCAAAATGCCAGCGTGGACCCCGCTCTGATTCAGGCGATGCTGGATACCATTCGTCATAGGGGTCCAGACGACCAAGGGGTCTATCTTGCGGGTCAAGTGGGTTTGGGTCACCGCAGGCTCTCAATCATTGACCTGAGCACTGGGCATCAACCCCTGTCCAATGAGGACAGCACTGCATGGATAGTTTTCAACGGAGAAATCTACAATTTTCAGGAGCTACGTGTCTTTCTCCTAAGCAAGGGTCATATCTTCAAGACTCAGACCGACACTGAGGTAATCATCCATCTGTACGAGGAGCTTGGGCCCCAGTGCGTAGAGAAACTGCGTGGCATGTTTGCCTTCGCCATCTGGGATGAAAAAACGAAAACGCTTTTGCTAGCAAGGGACAGAGTTGGCATCAAGCCTCTTTACTATTGCCTGACCGACGGTTCGCTGCTCTTCGCTTCCGAGATCAAGGCCATCCTGGCGGACCCTGCCGTCGACCGACAGATCGCGCCCGAGATCATTGACAGGTTCTTGACTTTTTTCTACCTGCCGGGAGAGGAAACGTTGCTCAAGGGGATCTCTAAGCTAGCCCCGGGCCACTATCTCCTATTTAAGAATGCGAAGACGGAAATACACCAATACTGGGACCTGAGTTTCTCGAAGCTTGGCGAAAGCCCGAGCCGCAAGGAAGCCGAGAGGCAGTTAGTCGATTTGCTGGCCGAAACCGTCGAGCTGCACATGATTGCAGACGTTCCTGTAGGCGTCCTTTTGAGTGGCGGAGTGGACTCTACGGCAGTGCTCAGCTTCGCTGTGGAGAGGACGGACAAGGAGGTCAGCAGTTATACCGTAGGGTTCTCCGACCCTGGTGTTGCCGACGAGCGACCCTATGCCAAGTTAGCGGCAGATAGCTTCGGAACACAGCACCATGACATGACAATTACCGCAGCGGATTTTGCGGAGTTCATGCCACGATATGTGTGGTACATGGAAGAGCCCGTCTGCGAGCCGCCCGCCATTGCCTTGTATTACGTCTCAAAGTTGGCCAGGAACTATGTCAAGGTACTCCTTTCAGGGGAGGGCGGGGATGAGGCCTTTGCAGGCTACAGCAATTATCGCAATCTTCTTTGGCTTGAACGCGTTAAACGCGGCCTGTCTCCGCTGAACGGTGCCCTCGCCCGGGGACTTTCTTTGGCTAACTCTCTGTTCCATTCGGCGCGAGTGGCTAAGTACGTGCCTTTAATGAAGGCGGCTTTCCCCGACTACTACTACAGCCGTACTTCGAACCCGTACCGATGCACTCGGAATGGTTTGGGAAGTTTGTACTCTGCTGATTTTGCTCGCTCGATTGATAGTGAGTACACTGTCGAACCCGTGCGCCGGCTGCAGGCGCATGTCCGGGGCCAGAATACCCTCGACGCGATGCTCTATATCGACACCAAATCCTGGCTGCCCGACGACTTGTTGATCAAGGCCGATAAGATGACGATGGCTAACTCGCTTGAACTGCGGGTCCCTTTGCTCGACCACAAGGTCCTGGAGTTCGCGGCTGCCTTGCCTACTAACCAAAAGGTCCGAGGTTTCACCACCAAGTACCTTGCCAAGAGGGCTCTGGGACGTCGGGTTCCCAAGTCCATCCTTAATCGCCGCAAGGCCGGCTTCCCGGTTCCCTACGAGTCCTGGCTCCGGAAGGACTTGCGGGGCTGGGTGCATGAAGTTTTGTTCGACCATGCGACCACGAGCAGGGGTTACTTTGCGACCCCGGTCGTCCGCGAGTTACTGGCTCGCGACGAGGTAAAAGGGGGATACTCCAAGGAGATCTTTTCGTTGGTCACGCTCGAGCTTTGGCACAGGACGTTTCTGGAGCATAAGCAAGTTGTCCTAAGCTAGGATTCGGCGTCAGTGAGCGCTGCCTCTGGAAGGTCTGATTACTCGACGACTGTCGGACAGGCAAACGCCGAAATGATCGAAAACGGCTTGCCTAGGGGATACATTTTGTTTCCCTATAACAAATATGAGCGCGGCGGTCGACAGGCCGCCCTAATCTAGCCGCGGGAAGATTTTGGGCGGGCTGTTTCGAGATTGCGCGCACCCTCCGCCCCTCTTACTCATTGCGGTGCGTCGCCTTTTCATAACATCTCAGCCGCGGAGTCGCCGTTTACCCGTGGGATGGGCTTAAGTATCTCCCCCACTGACTTCGAGGCGGCGCTGAAGTTTCTTACCAGATACTACACTCCCGTCCACTTACAGGATGTTTTGGCTGACTCTGATGGCTGGGACCTCCCGCCGCGGGCGGTGCTGGTGACCTTTGACGACGGCTATGCATCGGTAATGGAATCGGCAGCACCGTTCTGCGGCGAGTTTGGTGTGCCGGCCATGCTCTTCCTCAATGCCGTATTTCTCGATAACCATCGGTTAGCTCCGGACAGTCTTGTATGCTACGTGGCCAACGTACTAGGAATGGGGACCGTAAACGCAGCGGTGCCGGCGGACAGACCCCAGCACTCCCTCCCCGATCTGCAGCCGTCGAACGTAGACGTTCAGATACATGCAGGCAATCCCTTTCACCTCCAGGGTCACGTGCTGGTAAAGAACCTCGGCTAGGCTCTGTGGTAGGGTCATTACCGACTCCGCTTTTTGGCTGGCCCTCTGAGGCCCACCGACCGCCTCGGCCGTCGAATGAAGGGAGGTAAATATCACTTCCGTGTTACGTGCAGAAGTGGAGCCATGGCGTTCTTACATGGTCGTCGGGCTGAGGCGAAGCCCCGCTAGTGTTGTGTGTTCTGCAATTGTCAGGGCAGGTCTGGCCAGGCGTCGTATGCTCAACACCTGCGGGGGTGCTTGGCAGATTAGTCAGGGGCTTAACTGAGGTGTCTTGATGCTTGGCGCGGTAGGATGGATACAATAAACAAAGTAATTGAAAAAACTGTGCGACCTTAGCGCTGCTTAAATCATCGATTAGTGCGGGCGTTTGGGTAAAAGGCTGATGAGAACGGCTGTGGGAACCCTACTGGAATACCACCGCCGTTCAAATAACTGACCCTGCTCTCCGCCAGACAAGTTGGAGGAACACGGACATGCGAATCGCTGGCGAGTTTCCACGCCATCTGCTGCCTGTACTCCGGTGTGGCCGGGATGCAGGCCAACTTTCCCTTTGCCAAGAGTTTAGGAGCGGCCCCTTCGGAGTGACCGATGGAAGTCTCCGCTGCTCTGAATGTTCTGCCGAGTATCCCATCGAAAATGGCATCGCGCGCTTGATGACACATGCCTTGACGCCGGAGATGGAACACGAACTCGCGCTTAAAGACCAGGAATACGCAGCGATGCCGGACATCTTTGAGCCCCCTCCTTCCGGCTGGCGGTCAGAATTCGCCGACCGCATAGAGATTCCCCCACATCTGGATGCCCTTGAGCCGCTGGAAGGCTGCCGGGTCTTGGAGCTCGGCTGCGGAGACGGCCGATTCACCCTGCTCATGGCCCAACTGGGAGCGGAGGTGCTTGCTATCGATTTTTCCATCGCCGCACTGCACAAACTGGCTGATTCCTTGTCATCGGGCGCAGCGCCCACTACGTATAGAGTAGCCCCTCGGCGCCCTGAAGGCTCTTTAACCGCGCATGTAGGACTGGTGCAAGCGGATGCTGGTCACTTCCATGTTGCTCGTCGCAGCTTCGACCGCGCGCTCTCCGCCACCCCGCTGGACTCTCGAGATGAACGAATGCGGATGTACCGCACCATCGCCGAGACACTGACTGACGATGGGCGCTTCGTCGGAGGTGTCGAGCACGACGATTTGGGTCGAAGACTCCTTGGCCTGCCGCTTGTCCGGCGCTATACGCCTGGGGGGATTCTTCTCGAGCACCTTGACATCCCGACTATGCGACGCGAAACTGCACCCTACTTCTCTCAATTGCATTTCCGCCCCGTTCGTGCGCACCTTCCTTTCGTAAAACGGCTGCCCATGAAGGTGGCGGTTTTCGTGTCTCTCGCAGCGAATGCTATTCCTGGGCTCAGACTATTCGGTGAACTCCTTCTACTCTGTGCGGAAGGCCCTATAAGGCTTCCCGCGGAAGGCACAAGACGTCCCGGCAGCTCTGTGGCAAAGAGCCTCTACAGGTGGTACAAGCGAAGGAAGGGCGAAAAGCCCCTGTGGGACCCGGGTGTTGAGGTTTGAAGAAGAGCGGTGCCGAATTCCAGGATCGGCAAGTACGTCCCAACCTGGGATGAAACATGCCGAATAAGACCGGTGAGGCCTCCTATCCCATGATCATTCGGAACGCCCCCCGGTCCACCTTACTACGAGGATTCCCGCACAGACAGTCAGCGGCCTAAAGCGAAGTAACCCCTCTCATTTATCTTTATGGATATCTCGGTTGTCATCGTCGGCTGGAATGCCAGGCACTATTTGGAGTTGTGCCTGGAAAGTCTGGCAGCAGCGCCGCCCCGTCGCAGTATGGAAACCTTTGTGGTTGACAATGCTTCGACCGATGGCTCTGCGGAGATGATCGAGACCCGGTTTCCCTGGGTTAAGCTCATCAAAAGCGGCGAGAACCTTGAATTTGCGGGGGCAAACAATCTATGATCCAAGCATTGGTCAGGAAGATACATCTTATTTCTAAACCCGGACACAAAGCTCGTGAGTCCAGCGATAAACATGATGCTACAGGATACAAGCCATGAAACTATCGATTGTGATCATTTGCTGGAACGACTGGAAGGTAATCGAGAACTGCCTGCGCTCGATCTTTGAGGGCACGCACAAGATCGAATACGAGGTCATCGTTTCGGATAACGGATCGACCGATGAGTCGGTCGAGAACATTCGGAGAGAATTTCCGCGGGTTCGCATCGTAGAGAATCGTGCGAACCTGGGTTTCGCCAAAGGCAACAATGCCGGCATCCGCGAGGCGCGCGGCGAATATGTTCTCATCCTGAATCCGGACACGATTGTTCATGAGGGCTCACTGGACCGGTGGATGGAATTTGCCGAGTGCCATCCCGAAGCCGGCGGCTTCGGATGCAGAGTGCTGAATCCCGACGGAACTTATCACGAGACGGCGCGCCCGTTTCCCACTGCGTCAGGCGAGTTGATCGCCGCCCTGTACCTGCGCCCGCTGGCGTTGTTGGGACGGGCGTTCCAGTCGGACATTTACTACCGGTGGAAGGGAGACACCGAGCGGGAAATCGATTGGCAGTCTGGATGTTGCGTGATGTTCCGGGGCGAGCTGCTCAGAAAGCTTGGCGGATTTGATGATCGCTTCTTCTACCATTACGAAGAGGTCGATCTGTGCCACCGTGTTTCGGAGGCGGGTTTTCGGCTCCGCTTCACGCCCGAAGTAACCATCACGCATCTGGGCGGCCAATCTGTGGGGCGGTTTCCCGTACGGTTTGCTCTCGAGAAAAATCGCAACCGATACCGTTATTTCTACAAGCACTTTGGCAAACGCGGCGCAAGACGCTGCCGCCGGGTGACCATCCTTTCGTTGCGTGTTCGGCAGCTCGGATACGGTCTATTGAATCTGTTCCGGCCCACCGATGTGTTGAAGCGGCGTCTTGAGATGTACCGGGTTCTCATACGCTGGAACAAGTTGCTCGACCCTGCAGAGTTCGTTGAACGCGGGGACGAACCGCAGGTGGAACAAGTCACGTCACTCCAGACCTCTTGAGTGATTTTTCCTCCGACGGCGAAGGAATCAATCTGAATTTCCAAAACGAGAAGAAAGGGTGAAACAAATGCCGACCTCTTTGGTAACGGGTGGTGCAGGTTTCATGGGATCGCATGTGGCGGAGCATCTGCTCAAGACGGGACACGACGTGGTCGTGTTGGACGATCTGAGCGGCGGGTTTGAGGAAAATGTCCCGAAGGGCGCAACGTTCATCCAGGGGTCCGTGGTGGACCACGAACTGAGCAATCGCCTTTTTGACCGCTACTCGTTCGAGTACGTGTATCACTTGGCCGCTTACGCCGCCGAAGGGCTCAGCCATTTCATCAAGCGGTTCAACTACAATAACAATCTAATCGGCTCAGTGAATTTGATCAATGCATCGGTGAATCATGGGGTGAAATGCTTCGTATTCACCTCGTCGATCGCCGTCTATGGGGCGGGGCAGAGCCCGATGTCGGAAGACTTGATTCCGGTTCCTGAGGATTCCTACGGTATCGCCAAACTCGCCGTCGAGCAGGATCTGCGCGTCAGCCACGACATGTTCGGGCTGGACTACGTTGTTTTTCGTCCCCACAACGTATACGGAGAGCGGCAGAATATCGGCGACCGGTACCGGAACGTCGTCGGAATTTTCATGAATCAATTGCTCCGCAGCGAGCCCATGACGGTCTTCGGGGACGGGACGCAGCAGCGTGCCTTCACCCACATCGATGACGTGGCGCCGATTATCGCAGCATCGGTGGATTACCCCGAGGCGCGGAACCAGGTCTTCAACGTTGGCGCCGATGTGCCCTATACGGTGAACGAACTTGCCGCGGTGGTTGCAAATGCGATGGGTCTGCCATGCAGCGTGGTTCACCTGGGCGCCCGCAATGAAGTAAAGATCGCCTTTTCGGATCATTCAAAGGCTGAGCTGGCGTTTGGGAAGCGCGAAAAGAAATCATTGCGGGATGGTATCCTTGCCATGGCCGAATGGGTGCGCAATCACGGCGCGCGAGAAAGCAGCATCTTCGAGGGAATCGAAGTGGCAAAGAACATGCCGCCGAGCTGGGCGCGCATCCTGAAAGTCCACCCTTAGTGGGTTGTTTCTGGATGATGCGTGGAGAAGCCGTCGGCCTATTGGATGACGGTTTCTCTTAAAACTAAACCAAGCGATATACGTAAACAGGCAAGTATGGCCCGCCTGCGGGCGTTTCTTTCAAAGGGCGTTTCACGCCCGGCCTAGAGGCAGCTTGGCAGCTATCACGATGGGCATTTCGACTTCCAACTCGCGCTTCGTGGCTTATTGCACACGCCACGGCTTCGTGGGGACAGCCCAGCGTGCCGCCCTGGCAGTGAGACGGGCGCTATTTTCGAACCGCAGCGTCCTGTTTTATTGCGACTTGGCCACGCAGAGTGCGCCTGCGGCAGGCATCCCGGACTTTCTGAAGGTGGAACGGAAGAAAAGCTCCGCTGAGCTTAGCCCCGAGGATCTGCAATCGATGACCAGCCTTTGGAATCCCAAGCTGGGCCACCGCAACGTGAAAGAGCGATTCGGTAAGGGGGCGTCTCTGTGGTTGATCAAGTCCGAGGGCAAGCTGGCGGGTTTCGGCTGGACGCTACGAGGACGCACGATGGAACCGCATTTCTTGCCCCTCGGAAAAGACAATCCTTATCTATTCGATGGGTTTATCTTGCCCCAGCATCGCGGTCGGGGTTTGATGCCCTCGTGGCTGAACCACGCCCTCCACGAGCTGACTGCCGAGTGCAGCGGGCGCGCATTTACTGGAATAGCAGAGTGGAACCAAGCGATTCCAGCATCTTTGAAGAAACTACCTTTCGTCGCCTGGGTATAGCCGGAAAGTTGACGATTTTTGGTCGCACCATCGTGTGCTGGGGCAAAAAGGGAACCAACACGCCGTATGCCAAAAGTACTATTGACTATCGGCAGACTGACCAGTAAGCTGGCTTGCTGCGGGTGCTTATGGAAAGGTGAATTGACGAGCACTCGCCGGGAGACGAAAATGATCGGAACAAACCACCGGGTCCCTCGTGGCATCGTATCTGCTCTGACAGTCTGTGGGGTGCTTTTGACTTGCGTTAACGCCTTCGCTGCCGGGGGAACCTGTCCAGCAGGGGTGCCTTCGGGCGTGACAAGTTGTTTCTTCATCTCGGCGGCAGGTGCAGACACAAACAATGGAACTAGCGAAAGCGCGCCTTGGCTCCATGCTCCAGGGATGCCGAACTGCGCGAATACCTGTAAATCTACGACTCCGGCAGGAGGCGAAGGATTCATCTTTCGCGGTGGCGATACCTGGCACTTCGGGAACAGTTCAGCTTCGCCTTATACGGGTGGAACATGGACCTGGCTGTGGAGTGGGAGCGTGGGGAACCCAATTTATGTAGGCGTAGATCAAACCTGGTACAGTGGAGGCTCTTGGGCGAGACCGATTCTTACGGGCGACAATCCCCTATCCACTTCGCCGGTTTCAAGCTGCACATATACATCCAGCACTTTCTTGAATGCCGCCATGGAGGAGGATCATCCCAATTACGTCATATTCGACAATTTCGAGTTCACGGGCAAATGCGGGATGGCAGATTTCGCCGTTATGGGCTGCGGCACGAGCTATTCTACGTTCACCAAATGGTATATGCACGGCTGGACCTACACCGCCGCGAACGGTGCGCAGAATGCCGAAGCGATACGTGGCAACACTGGCGGATGCTCGCCGTGGCCGCAGACGAACAATACTTTTTCTTACCTCGTCATAGATGGCTCAGACTCACCCCCACAGAGCGGGACAGGGCTTTTCGGGGACTGCTACAACTTTGAGGGCAATATCTTCCGCCATTTGTGCAATGCCGTGGTCTGCAACAACATGCATCTTGTCCACGACAATTTGTTTGAGTATGTTGATGAGAACTCTGACGGCAGCGGTCATGGGAACGTCTTCGAGTCTAATTCTGAATCGAATCAGATCAATTCTTTCTACAACAACGTGATCCGCCACATCGGTACGCTGGCAGCAATCGGGGTTAATGTCTGGCTCTATCCCTACAGCACGGACTACATTTTCAACAACCTTCTCTATGACATAGTTGCGGGAACCAACTATTGGGACGCGAACACAGGTTCAAGCACCTCTTGGTACCTCTTTAACAATACCTTCCAGGTTGGCAGCGCGAGCCGGATGGTGTTCAACCAGAACAATACCCCTGTGATGTACAGTTATAATAACCATTATATCACCGATTACGGAACCAGTGAATCGTCCGTATTCGCCGTGACGACTAACCTAACGTACAGTAACGACATCATCCAATCGAACTCAACGGCGAACGGTCAAGGATACACCTCAAGCGAGGGCTATGCCTATTCGCCTGCATCAGGAAGCGCCGCAACCGTGGGCGCTGGGACAAACAAGCAATCCTATTGCACCGCACTTTCAAGCGCGGGGCTGTCCGATGCCGCAACTGCCTGCCAATCGGATACTCGATACGCCTGCACTTACAACAGCAGCAACCATACGGTGACCTGCCCGGCGCGAACGGTTGTGGCAAGGCCGTCAAGCGGCGCGTGGGGTGTGGGCGCTTACCAATCTGCATCGGATCCGCCAGCATCTCCGACTTTATTCCCCCCCTCCGTGCACTGAGGCTGGTTAGCCGGAGAGCCAGTTCGAGACCGAGGCTCAGAGCGGAGCCCCGGGAGAGGGGGGGCGTGTTGCCCTCGGACGTCACATGTGGCCGCAGCTCGTCGGCGGTGGGTCAGACATCGAGTTCGCAAGTTGATTCCTCGGAGCCCTAACCTTGGGTTTCACCGCCAACTAGGGTATGAAGGAAGCACCGATGCAGGTTTCGGACAGAATACCTAGTGAAGGGTCAGATGGATATTCAGCTACTGTACATCAAAATCGTTCAAAAATTTCGCACGGATGGTCTCCAGGCCACAATTCGCAAGGCGTTCGCGCATCTTACGCGCCGCCGCACGACGGATGATTTTGACGTGAGACACGGGACCGACACAGCCGGCATCGAGCCGTTGTGGAAGTTTAAGATTCGCTCGCCGAACGCGCGCCTTGGCGTGCGCTACCAAGCCAGTGGCGAGCAGGAACTCGTGGAGGCTGTAAACTTCCTGCACGAGGACCCGCAAACTTTCACTTTTATCGACCTTGGTTGCGGGAAGGGCAGGGCTCTTCTCGTGGCTTCGAAATTGGGCTTTCAACAGGTTATTGGTGTGGAGTTCGCGCGGGAACTCGTGGATATTGCGAGAAGTAATCTGGCAAAGATGCGAAGCAGCAGTGCCGTCGTGAGGCACGCCGACGCGGCCGAATTCCACTTTCCCAATAGCGATATGGTTGTCTACCTCTACAACCCCTTCTCGCAAGAGGTTATGCGAAAAGTTGTTGCAAACCTCCGACAGTCCCCCGCGAAAAGGCTATACGTGATCTACAGCGACCCAAAGTTTGGCCAAGTTCTCGATTCGAGCGGTTTCCTGAACCGTTTGGGTTGCCCGCCAGGATTGCAGAACATTCAAATCTGGACGGCAGTCAGGTGAGATCGCCGAAAATCGGCGCCGCAAGGTAGAGTCGTCATCACTAGCCCGAAGTTCAGTTGCGGAAATGAAACGAGCCCAGTCAGAGACACTGACTTCCGTCACTACAGTTGGGGGTGGGGGAATATCGGGTCTGCCACTCCGGCCTTTGGCTCATCGTGCATACCGCTGCTCGCAATGAAAACGCCTAATTGCCAGTCCCTTCGCCCTCTCACCCCCGGCACTGTTGCAACGATGGAGCGGACGAAGGCACTCGTCTCAAGAACCCTAACAATTTGAACCCGATGAGTAAAGCACCCATTGACACGCCAGTCCGCGTCAGAGTTCTCAGAACGTTGCCTGAGATTGAAGAAATCCGCCGCGAGTGGGAATCCTGGCCGGGCAACCGCGATTCCGATATAGACTCCTTCTTGACGTTTCTGCGGTCAAATCCAGGAACAGTGCGCCCGCATGTTCTGGTGGTGTATCGCGGAGGAAGGCCAGACGCAATCCTGGTGGGACGGATTGACCGCGGGCGGATTGTCTGCCGAGTGGGCTATCTGGGGGTTAGCCCCCGGGCTCAAATCATGTATTTTGTGTATGGCGCCCTCAGGGGAAACCCCTCGCGCGAAAACTGCGAGTCGATGGTAAGCGAAATTCTCCGGTCTCTCTCCAAGGGCGAAGCTGATGTCGCCTACCTCAATTTCCTGAGGAGGGAATCAGACCTTTGCAGGTTGGCCACGAAGAAGCCTGGCCTGTTGAGTCGTGATTACATCCGTATCAGTCAGCCCCATTTCGCCGCCGTGCTACCGGCCACTGTGGAGGAATTCTACGGCGGCCTGTCACCAGGATCCAGGTGGCAAGCGAAGAGCAAGCAAAAGAAGCTCCTCAAAGACTTTGCCGGTGCTGTAAGGACCCGCTGTTTCCGCGAGCTGGCAGAACTTGACAACATGATCGAGGACGTGGAGCAAGTGGCCAGAAAGTCCTATCAGCGCGGTTTGGGAGTGGGGTTTATTGATTGCCCGGACACGCGAGAGCGCCTGCGCTTGAAGGCTGAAAGGGGGTGGCTGCGCGCTTACGTCCTTTATGTCTCAGAGCGCCCATGCGCCTTCTGGATCGGTGACATCAATCGGAGCACATTTGGCAGCGACTATCTCGCGTACGACGCTGAGTTCGGAAAGTACTCACCAGGGATGTTCCTCATATTAAAGGTCATCGAGGGCTTTTGCGACGGAAACCGCGACGGAGTGACGGAGGTAGACTTTGCCACGGGATATGCTCAATACAAAGCGGTCCTGGCAAATCGTGAATGGTCCGAGGTTTCCGTTTATATATTTGCTCCATCCTTTAAGGGAATCAGCCTCAACATAGTCAGGTCTTTCATTGGCGCGATTGACCGAGCACTGAAGAGAGCACTGGTGCATACGAAACTACTACAGAGAATCAAGAAGAGCTGGCGCGACCACGCAAGGACCAATGAGGTGACGAAAAGCTAGATCTCGGCCATTACGATATGCCTGCTGCAGGTCCCCTAGCCCCTGTGCTTGCCGCAAGTAGCAGGGAGCTGCTCGAAGACAACTTCCCGGCCTGCGCTTTGCTTGTGCCAGCAGTCCGATGAAGAAGCCACGTTACAGTGCATATCGGTGGGTAACCCCGCTCGCTCTTGCCAGCAGCGCTTCCTTAGCTGAAGGGTGGCTGAGGGGCGACACGTCCTGCGGACAACTATAACCGATGGAACCTCAAAACCTCCGATTTGGTGGCGGCGCCGCTGGCACGCTGCTCCATCCGCTGGTGGCGGTGGAGCTAGCGCTTGCTATCATCCTGATCCTGTGCCTTCCTCGCAAGTACGCCATTGCGCCCCTGCTTCTGACTATCTTTACTGTCCCTTTGGGTCAAGTCGTCGTATTGGCGGGCGTGCACTTCACGATAGCTCGCATCCTCATTATCACCGGATTGGTTCGATTGGCGACATCAAAACGGGAGTTGCCAACCGGCCGGTTTACCGACGGCTTCAATTCCCTCGACCAGGCTTTCATACTCTGTGCGCTCGCTCAATTGATAATTTTCTCAGTTCAGTGGATGGAGATGCAGGCTCTCATTAAGAGCCTTGGGGGTTTCCTGGACACCGTGGGGGGCTACTTTGTTCTAAGATTTCTGATCCAGGACAGGGGGGACGTGCGGTGGACAATCAAGGTGCTTGCCATTATTGCCGTGGTCCTGGGTGCCTGCATGTTGAACGAGCACTTTTCTAACCAGAATGTCTTCGGGCTTCTGGGCGGCGTCGGAAGCACGCCATCGCAGCGGGACGGGCAGATTCGTTCCCAGGGTGCATTTGCGCTTTATATTACGGCCGGGGTCTTTGGCGCGACCTTACTCCCGTTGTTTATATGGCTGTGGTCTGACGCGAGATCCAAGGTTGCCGCCGTGTTCGGAATGGTAGGGGCGACCGTCATCACCTTCACCTCCAACTCCAGCACACCCCTCCTGGCTTATGTGGCTGGAATTGTGGGGCTTTGCTTCTGGCCGCTGCGCAAGCACATGCGCCCCTTCCGGTGGGCGCTTGTGTTGACCCTGGTGGGCCTACATCTGGCTATGAAAGCGCCTGTGTGGGCCCTGATTGCGCGAGTTGATCTCACGGGTTCTTCTTCGGGTTATCACCGCTATATGCTTGTGGATAACTGTATAAGACATTTTAGCGACTGGTGGCTCCTGGGGTTCAAGGGCTATGGCGCCTGGGGATGGGACATGTGGGACCTGTGCAACCAGTATGTTGCCAACGCCCTGACCGGGGGTCTAGTAACATTGGTCCTGTTCATAATGGTCATTTCCCGGAGCTTTGGCAGGCTTGGAACTGCGCGAAACTTGGCCGAGGGTAGGCCAAAGGAAGAATGGTTCGTATGGTGCATCGGTGCGGCCCTATTCGCTCACGTAGTGGCGCTATCGGGGGTCGGGTATTGGGACCAGATCCAGTTTGCCTGGTTCACATTGTTGGCCATCATTCCCGCCGCAGTCGCTGAGGCCACGCGCTCATCGGTCCCCCACGTCCAGGAGGCGCTCGCGTCGAGTTACGAAGCGGATGCTGCCGTGAACTCGGACATGCTGGAGACGAATCATTGAGCCACAATAATGGACGCGTTCGGGTATTGTACAGCTTTCCCCACAAGCTGGGGGCAGACAGGATCTGTTATACGGCTTGGCAGCAGGTGAACGGCCTCGCGGCTGCGGGAGCGGACCTCCTGGTTTTCCCCGGCGCTGTCCACAGGCCGGTTCCTCCCAATGTGAGAGTTTGCCCTACCCTCGCCAGAGGGAAGCTACGGATCCCGTATAGGCTCCTGGGTAGCATGCGTGCGTTTGCCTTGCACGACTGGATTGTTTCGCGCCGCATCGAGAAACTGGTGGGCCAGATCGATATTATTCACACTTGGCCGCTGGGAGCGCTCCAAACGCTCAAAACGGCCGCCAGGCTGGGGATCCCGACCGTACTGGAAAGGTGCAACGCCAATACGCGGTTCGCCTATGAGGTGGTGAAAAAGGAGTGCGAGCGCCTGGGGGTGGCTTTGCCGCCGGATCATGAACACGCCTACAGCCAGGAAAGGCTGCGTAAGGAGGAGGAGGAATACGAACTGGCCACACGCCTCCTCTGCCCATCCGAGTTTGTTGTGAAGACCTTTCTGGATAAAGGGCTTGCAAAGGAGAAGTTGGCCCGGCACATCTACGGGGTTGATGAAAAGGTGTACCACCCGAGCAACGAACCACGGGACCCCAAGCGCGGACTGACAATGCTGTTTGTGGGGGTCTGCGCGGTGAGAAAGGGTGTTCATTACGCGCTGGAGGCGTGGCTGCAATCTCCAGCCTGTCAAGACGGTACATTTCTGATCGCCGGGGAGTTTCTGCGGGCATACGCCGCAAAACTCGCGCCCATGCTCGCGCATCCCAGCGTCCGCGTCCTCGGGCATCGGAATGACGTGCCGGAGCTGATGCGGAAAAGCGATATTCTGGTTCTTCCCAGCATCGAGGAAGGCTTCGGTCTTGTCATCACGGAAGCCATGGGGAGCGGATGCGTCCCGCTCGCTTCGGAAGCCTGTACCGAAATCTGCCGGCACATGGAAACGGGGCTTGTGCATCCAGTCGGAGACGTTGCGACCCTCGCGCAGCAGATCACCATGCTGCATGAAGATCGCGCACTCTTGGAGAGGCTGCGCGCGGCGTCACTGAGGATGATCCCCAAGATTACGTGGACCGCGGCCGGGGCAATGCTTCTTGATGTATATCGTGAGACAGTGGCAGCCCAACCAGCAAATATCCTGCGGGACCCCAAATGAGAGCGGCGGGTCTGTTATAGGTTGAGATCAGCTTTGCAATGTGGCGAGTAGAAACAAATACGCCATCGAGCAGTGATCCAGGAGCCATCTCGGTTGGGGGTTGTCCGTGCTGCGGCGGGGATCGCTCCACACGCTGGATGTCGGTTCCCGACAGGTCTCAGAGTGGAGCTAGCGGCTATGAGCTGCTGCAATGCCCCACCTGCTCGCACGTTTGGCTGGGCAATCGGCCGACACCGGAAGAAATGAGCCATTACTACGGAGCGAAGTACCACAGCGAAGTCGGCCACTCCGGAGAAACGTCACCGAAGCGCTGGAAATGGCATCTGCGAGTTATATCAAAGTATAAAGCCGCTGGGAGTGTTCTCGACATCGGTTGTAGCTCCGGCGGATTCCTGGGATACCTTAAGGGCGGTCCTTGGAAGCTCCATGGGATCGAGGCTAGCCCGCCTACCGCGGAAAGAGCTCGTGCCACAACCGGTGCGGAGGTTTTCGCGGGGGACGTGCTTGGTGCAAACTTCCCATCCGAAAGCTTCGACCTTATCACGTGTATGGACGTCTTGGAGCACCTCTACGAGCCACGCGAGGTGTTGCGGAACGTTTGCAAGTGGTTGAAGCCCGGAGGCATATTCTACGTATTCGTGCCTAATATTCTGTCTTATGAGGCGCGGATCTTTCAATCCTTTTGGTACGGACTGGACTTGCCGCGACACGTTCATCATTTCACGCCAAAGTCCCTGGCGCATGTGGCCACTTCTGCGGGCCTTCGCCAAGTCCGCATGGTTACGCCTGCGGGATGTTATCTGGAGGAAAGCGCGTGGATTTTGGTCGATGACCTGGCTCGCAGAGCCGGGCTTAGGCGGCCATCTTGGGACTTGATCGCCAAGCCCGGTATTGCCGGGAGGGTCGTGCGCAAAGGGCTGCGGCTCAGCGTGGAGGCACTGTTTGGCGTGGTCGCTTCCACCTTCGGAGCTGCGTCGAGCATTCAAGCGGTGTTCGGAAAGGACGCTGGTCCCGATTCGGCAGGGGATAAGTCGGCGGAAGTGCAAGGTTCAGCCAAGTTGCTCAAGGCAGGGATCTCTTCGGTTACCCAACCTCGAAGCTTGGGAGTGGAAGCTCCGGGCACGGTCAAAAGCGATCCCGACTAAGTCGAGTCACCGTCCGCGCGGGCGGAAATCCGCTCCACATGCGACACCCAAACCAATGATGGGTTTCGGGAGGGGAACTAAGCACGTTGAGGATCGCCAACATATTAGAGGATGAGGATGGATTTTGTGAGGATTTACGACCGCGTCAGGGTTACGGTCGACCGCGTGCTGCTGGGTGAGGGCCTCAGGGCCAAGGCAACGCGCGGCGGGGCGTGGCTGGGAAGCGGAAGCGCCACTGAACAGGTTAGCCGGTTTGCCCGGAACATGCTGCTGACACGGCTGCTGGCGCCAAGTGCCTTTGGGGCCATGGCGATTGTCATGTCCTCTTCAGCAATCGTTGGGTCTTTGACCGATGTGGGAGTGAAGGCGGCGGTCATTCAAAACCCGCGGGGAGGGGAGGAGGCATACCTCAGCGCCAGTTGGTGGATGGGGATGGGTCGGGCGATCTGCATGTACGTCATTATCTTTGCCATGGCCCCTTGGGTCGCCCGTTTCTATGGGATCGCAGAACTGTCTGCGTTGCTTCGAGTGACGCTGCTAGGCACTCTGTTCGATGGCGCCATGAGTCCCCGTTCCATTCTCCCGCAGAAAGAGATGAAGTTCGGGCGGTGGGCAGCCATTAGCAACGGGGGCGCCATCTGTGGCGTCGTCTTGACGGTGATTCTCAGTTTCATTCTTCGCGATGTGTGGGCCCTGGCCATTGGCTTTGGCAGCGAGAACGCTTTCCGTTGCCTTTTGTCTTATATCCTGTGTCCGGGGTTGCCGTCACGCGGGTGGGACCGCCACGCTGCGCGGGATCTCTATAAGTTCTCAAAGGGAGTATTCGGGCTATCGTTTCTAAACCTTATCTTCTCACGCACGGACATCTTCGTATTGGGTAAGCTTTACTCCACAACAGCATTGGGGCTGTACACGATGGCGGTGTTCCTGGTCCAGACTCCCGCATATTTCTTCATAGCCGTGTTGGGCCAAACCCTCCTCCCCGCCATCTCCCACGTTCAGGAGGATAAGGAGCGTGTGAACCGCATCCTTGCGGAGGTGACGTCCTGGATTATCCTGCTAGGGCTGCCAGCCGTGGTGGTCATTGGGTTGTGCGGGTCATCTCTACTAACGGTTGTGTATGGGATTCGATATGCCGCCGCCGCCGGACCGCTGGCGGTCGCAGCCGCCGTGGTGTTCCTGAATGTGCTGAACGTAGTAATCACGTGCGTCTTTAGCGCTATGGGCCGTCCGGCGCTGCATCGCCGCGCGGTGGCCGCTTCCGCGGTGGCAATGTTGATCGCGATCTATCCTGCCTGCAAGTTGTTGGGAGTTGTGGGAGGCCAAGTCGCAGCACTGCTGGCGATTATTCTTAGCTATCTCCTTCAAGTTATCCGCATGCGTGGGCTCACGGGCTTGGACCTGCTTCGGTACGGAAGAGCATTTGTGCCAGCGGCACTGGTATCCGCGGGGATTCTTGGCGCCGGCCTTTGTGCCCGCTTTCTCGGCTTGGCGACCAGACCGCTCGCCAACATAGCTCTCGGCGCCGGCGCCTGTGTTATTGCCTATGCTCTGTGCGTGCCAGCCTTCCTAAGGATTAAGCAGACCGCGTAGGCGGTGGCGAGCCGCACGATGCGTCATCGCCGGAAAACCGAATGACGACGAAACCCACTTGGAATACGGTGGTGCACCCTTCCAACCATCCCGTTTCAATTGAAGACCCGTTGCGGCTTCTTCGCAGGAGCCTCACTAAACTGAATAGCATTTGGGTGAGTCTAATCTACCCGTTCGCATCCAAAGGCCACAACTTGTCGATCCATTACACCTGTAATTTGAAAAGGGTAGTAGCTCACCGAATCAAGCTCGGCAGTTCGGTAACCATCTGGGAGGATGCGTGGCTCAACGTTACCATCATTGGGGAACGGACGGGTGAGCCCGTGATCGTTATTGAGGACAACTGCGTCATAGGGGCCAGGTGTCAGCTATCCGGCAAAAACTGCATTCACATTGAGCGTGATGTCATCTTGTCCTCCTCCGTGCTAGTCATGGACCACAGCCACGCCTATGAAGACATTACCGTGCCGATCTGCGAACAGGGTGTTACCGAAGGCGGCAGAATTCGAATCGGCCAGGGTTGCTGGATCGGCTTTGGAGCCGCCATCATCTGCCCAAAAGGAGAATTGACTCTGGGTCGTAACTGTGTAGTCGGGGCCAATTCGGTGGTCACGCGCAGTTTCCCTCCTTACTCTGTAATTATGGGCAATCCGGCCAGGGTGGTTAAGCAATTCGACCCGGTGAAGAACGCATGGGTTCTGGGATCCGTCCAATCTGCGGAAACTGAGTTTACGGAATAGGAGCAGCCCGGCACGGCCTTCGATGGGGATTGATGCTATGGGTCCTTGGCGGGTGTCGGAATCGTAGGGGGGCCTGAGGATCCAGCTTATGAGCTACAGACCTTTCATATCTGTTGTCATCCCGACTTACAACCGAGCTCGACAGGTACAGGCTGCCCTGGAGAGCGTTCTGGCGCAAACATATCCGGAGTTCGAGGCCATCGTCGTCGATGACGGTTCCACGGACGGAACCGGGGAGGCCCTTCAACAGCTCATCAGCCAACAAGGTGGTAACGGCAAGCAAATCCGCTATTTCTTCCAACCCAATCAGGGTCAAAGCGCCGCTCGTAACCGGGGAATCGCAGAGGCGCGCGGAGAATGGATCGCATTCTTGGACTCGGATGACGTCTGGCTTCCCGAAAAGCTCGAATGGCAAGTGCGCGCCATCGAGCAGTTCATGAACCAATGCGGCGCCTGTTTCACGGATGTAAGGTTCGTGAACCACCCGGGCATGGACACAACGGGTTTCCTATGGGCGGGCAGACGTTACGAGCAAGACATAGGAATCGACGCCGATGCAGTTAGAAACCTTGCAAAATCTTTTGGCAACTACATCGTTTCCACTCTCCTGGCTCGTGCCGACCTGGTCAAGCAAATTGCTGGGTTTGACCCATATATCCAGTTTGGGGAGGACCACGATTTCGATTTCCGCTTATCCCTGGTTACTCCCTTCTGCTATGTAAATAAACCACTCGTCGAAATCGACCGGAGTGCTCCCCCTCCGGGTTCGACCTGCCGGCCATGGGAAAAATTCGAGGTGCGCCTCCAGGGGCAGCAGTGCATGTTCGAGAAGTGGCTGAGTTTGGGTTTGGCCCTGCCACCGGATGTACGCAGAGCCGTTGTGCGGGATTTGCGACAACGTCATAGTGCCTGGGCTAACTGGTATTTGGAAACTAAGCGATATGCGGAGGCGCGTCAGGCAGTATCCAGGGCTCTAAAGTATGAACTCACATTTGGAGTGGCGGTCAAGTGGGCGCTGACTTGGCTTGCACCAACTTTAGCCAGAAGAATTACCGCAAAATCCAAACCTTATATTTAAAGCCTGGGAGCTTGTCCCTGTGTCCCGAACTTGTGCCCCCCAAGCTCACAGCAGCTTACGGCCACTCTGCTTGGAGAGATTGTTCCGTTTTTTTTCAACCTCAGGAAAAACTTATTCGATTTCTATACAAATATGGGGTAAGATGCGACCAGCGGGATATTCGGATGTGGCGGGGCATGCGAGCCTTTCAGGGTCGGCGTGCTCGGCGGGTGGTTCGGCTTTCCGGGGGCGTGGCGCCCGGCTACCTTACCCGCGCCCTTTCAGGGCGCGTTGTGGGGGCAGTGACGCATCAAGTGGGTTAGGTGAAGCCACGTTGCGTGCGCCGTTTCAGGGCGCATTCGGTCGGCTGGCACGTGGATCAGGGGCGTTCCGCTCCGGCGTTCATTTTCATTCCCTCCGGGGACGGAGGAGGCGCTATCAGCGCATTAAATACGGCAGTCCATGCGCTCGCTATCGACATCGGTGCGATGCCGATTATGGTCCGCACCGAGAGCCCCGAGTTTGCGCGCCTGCGCGAGGGGGAATCGCCGTTGCGCACTCCAATGAAGTATGGGGAGTGTACCGCCGTCTTTGGTTAGGTCAGCGGAGGCGGCGTAGCAAGGGCACATGACAGGCGCAGCGGGTGGGATAGCTCGAGGCACCCGCAACAGTAGAGGGGAGGAACAAACTATGCGCCCTGCTTTTTCCAAGTTCGCAATCGTCGGCGCGGCTTTCGCCGTGATCGTCGGTATTACTGTTTTGATTACCGGGCAACCCCCCTCGAAGCCTAGCCAGCAACTTGCCTCGCCGCATCGCGTCGGGGTGGTGGACGATTGGAGTCACCACCACCTCGTTTTCTCCAACCCCGGCACCTACGAGCAGGCGGCGAAAGACCCCGCGGCGTTAGCCAAGTGGCTTAGGATCCGCTACAATACCCGTTTCATTCTCCAGCAGATGAAGCGGCACGCCGCGCTCACTGGGGGGTTCTCACGCAAGATGATAACTGGAGGCGAGGAAGCCGTTTCGCCATCTGGCATGGTGGAACCTGAAGGTCTTGCAATCGGCATACTCCCGCAGCTCCCCGGAGAATCGTACGTTAGGCTGAAACCAAAGCCCAAGCCCAAGCCGAACCTCCCGCACCCGACAGGGCTTTGGTACGGGTCGTTGTTAGCCGGCACGGTCCAACCGAACACCTACCCTGCCAAGTGGGGGGCGAGCCTCACCAGCGCCAGTTGCGGCGATTATGTTGTTTACCCGACGGGTTCGGCGGGCACGTCAACCGCAGCAAGTATCGTCGCCTACTACAATCTGTCCGGGTGCCTCGGCATGGGCAGTCCTCCCTCGATCTATTGGGCCTATAACACGGCCGGCACCGACACAGGCGCCATGGTCTCAACTTCTCCAATAGTCTCCTTAGACGGCTCACAGGTGGCGTTCATTCAGTCTGGTGGCGCTTCTGGTGCAACCCTAGTTCTCTTGAAATGGGGGCTTCCCCCTACGGGGACGCTCACAGACCCGGGCAGCTACAGTGCTCACACGCTAGATTACGCATTTTCAATTGACGAATACCGCAGCGCTACTTGGCCTATCTATGTCAGCCTGGTCTTTAACGGTGCGACGCACAACGACACGTACTCACAGCCGTACTACGATTACGACGATGATGTAATCTATGTAGGCGACGACGGCGGCTATCTCCACCAGTTCACAGGAGTCTTTAATGGAACCCCAACCGAGACTGTCACAACTGGCACGAACCCTTGGCCCGTGAAGCTGAGCGCTACCGAACTCACGTCCCCTGTCTATGACCCCGTCTCTGGGTTGGTCTTTGTGGGTGACATGGGAGGTTACCTTTATTCCGTGGGCACGGGGACGGGGACTATAGGAACAACATCCGGCCTGATACACGGCACGACGTCGAGCAGCTTGGGGGATGCAATTATCGACGGTCCCCTGGTCGATGCCTCTGCACAGACGGTCTACGCCTTTGTCACTACAAGCAGTGGCAATAACACCGTGTATCAATTCCCGACGAGTTTCACCAGCGGCACCGGCAATGGGAGCGTAGCAGTAGGGACAGGCGGCGCTGGCTATTACCTTTACGGCGGTACTTTCGACAACGTGTACTACGACTCGTCGCCCACAGGCCCTTCAGGGAACCTTTACGTGGTAGGAAACACCGGCGGCGCGACCGGAGCGACGCTATACCAGATACCTATCACTTCCAATTCCATGGGGGGCGCCACCGGAGTCGTTACCGGCCTCACGGCTAGCGGCGCACTTCCGTGGCCATCTCCCCTTACCGAGTTCTGCAACAACGGTACGACCGCGTGCGCAGTCGAAACGGGCGGCACCTGCGGCACCAACGTCACCTGTACGACGTCCGGCACAGACTATCTTTTCTTCAGCGTCTATAGGGGGGAAACCACCATTCTTAGTCAAGCCTCCAATTGTGTCGGCACGAGCGGTACCGGCTGCGTTGTGGCCCTTAACGTCAACAACCCTGCGTCAATCACCTACTCCGGCAGCCTGAACACAGCCAGGACTCCTTCCGACCCCGGCTGTTGGGCGACGGGTGGTATTGTGATCGACAACTCCGCCACCACCATAGGCGCTTCCCAGGTTTACTTGATAAATTTAAGCGGAAACACTGCAGGTGGTCCTATTGGCGCCGCCAGTACAGCCTGCGCCGGAAGCCTTCCTCCCGCAAGCGCTACTGGAACCGTTACTTCCAGCAGTACGTCTGTCACGAGTACAACGGGAATCACCACCGCGGATGTAGGTATGCAGATCACGGACACCACCCGGCCAACTTGTATACCCGCTTACGACACCATCACCGCCTACGACAATTCCACTTCTACCGTTACGCTGGCAACGGCAACCTCCGGCACGTGCGCGACCCAAAGCGATGCGCTCCTCATTGGTGGAAACATTCAGGCCGTGCAGGCGTCGCAAGCGGCCCTAAAGTGAGAGTTGAGGACCTGTGAAACCGGAGCATTGAACAACTCGCTTTCCGCTTAGGTTCAAGGTACCGGCAGGAGTTCAGGAGGGGGCCCGATCCAGGATTCGCCGTGCGCCGCCTCGGTCACCCGTTCAAACCAAGAGAAACAAGGTTGCAACGAGGTAATCAGAACCGACCAGTCGCCTAGCGCAAAGAGTGGAAGCGGGGCGTACCGCCAAGCGGCCCTACCAGAAGCCGGCGGTGCGCTACGAGCAGGTCTTTGAAACCAGGGCGCTGACCTCTGGCAAGGTCGGCGTCACGCAAGGACCGTGGCACTTTGAACGCAAAACATCATGAGCGCCGCGGTCGCAGCTTGCGGCGAGAGGCGTGAGGGTGGAGCGCCGCTACGGATATGGGATGTAACTTGATTCATGGTTCTGCTTCAGAGAACTGAAAATGCTACTGCCGGGATGTTCGACCCTTATCCCTGGTTACTCCTTTCTGTTGTATAAATAAACCCCTCGTCAAGCTGGAAACTAGGCGATATGCGGAGGCGCGTCAGGCCGTAGCCAGGGCTACAAAGTACGAGTTCACTCCTAAACTGGCGATCAAGTGGGCGCTGACTTGGCTTGCACCAACTTTAGCCAGGAGAATTACCCCAAAATCCGAGCCTTATCTTTAAAGTCTGGGGGCTTGTCCCTGTGTCCAGAACTTGTGCCCCCTAAGTTCACAGCGGCTTACGGTCACTCTGCTTGGAGAGATTGTTCCTTTTTTTCAACCGTTACATGCGCTTCTTTGACAATTACGCACGGCATGTGAGCCGTCCCTACAAGGTGTGCTTCCAAATCTCGGAGGAATTGCGGCCGAGCTGGTATGTGCCGGTGCACTTGCGAAGTGGGCAACTTGCAATACAAAGACCTCGGATGACGTCCGCGAGGAGGCTCCCCTAATGTGTGGAATCTGTGGTGTTGTGAATCTTAGAGGCGCGCCCATTGACCCTGATTTGCCGGGTCAGATGATCAGCCAGATCCGGCACCGCGGCCCCGATGAGGTTGGCGTTTATGTCGATTCTCAAGTGGGATTCGGGCACGCGCGCTTGAGCATTATTGACCTATCGGGCGGCCACCAGCCGATGCCTGATTCGCGACGCTCTCTTTGGATCACCTTCAATGGTGAAATCTTTAATTATGTTGAGCTGACGGAAGAGTTGATCAGGAAGGGCCACCAATTCGCTACTCATTGTGATACGGAAGTGATCCTGCATCTATACCAAGAGGAAGGTGAAAGGTGCGTAGAGCGCCTGAACGGGCAATGGGCCTTTGCCATCTGGGATACGACTCAACGGAAACTATTCCTTTCGCGTGACAGGCTGGGGGTCAGACCGCTTTTTTATACCCAAACCCCAGACAACTTTCTCTTCGCGTCTGAGATAAAAGCGTTGCTGGCCTGCCCAGAGGTCAAGCGCGAAATTGACTTGCAGGCGTTGGATCAGGTCTTCACGTTTTGGGCGACTCTCGCACCGCGTACGCCATTCAAAAATATCTGGCAGCTTCCACCGGGACACTCGATGGTTGTCGAGAACGGGCAGGTTCGAGTATGGCCGTACTGGCATCTTGAATATGCACCTGACAGCGAACTGGGTCAGGGTAGCGAGGAGAAGCTGGCTGATGAGCTACTTGCCTTGATGCTGGACGCGACACGCATACGGCTGCGCGCCGATGTTCCGGTTGGAGCATACCTGAGTGGGGGACTTGATTCCACCTTTGTCACTGCCCTCGCGAAAAAGCTGGTGGGGCACAGGCTGAAGACTTTTTCGGTGACTTTCGACGACCCCCAGTTTGATGAGGGCGTCTACCAAAGAGAAGCTGCGGCCTTCTTGGGAACAGAACATTACGATGTGCATTGCGCCAACCGGGACATTGCCAGAGTGTTTCCGGAAGTGATTTGGCACACCGAGCAACCCATTCTGCGTACCGCACCGGCGCCGCTGTATGTGCTGTCGAAGTTGGTTCGTGACAATGGCTTCAAGGTCGTTCTGACAGGCGAAGGGTCCGACGAGACCATGGGGGGATACGATATTTTCAAGGAGACGAAGATCCGCCGTTTTTGGCAACGTGAGCCACACTCCTCCAAGCGGCCTCTCCTGCTCCGGCGACTTTACCCCTACATGGATGGTATCCAGCAACAGCCCTCAGCCTATTTGGAGAGCTTTTTCCGAATCGACGAGCAAAGTCCCGGCCCCTTTTTCTCCCACCTGCCGCGCTGGCAACTGACCGCCCGAGCGAAGCTGTTCTTTTCGGCCGCTGTCAAGTCAGGGCTCGGCGCATACAACGCTATGAACGAACTGCAGGGACTTTTGCCGGGGTGCTACGATTCTTGGGAGGCCTTCTTGCAGGCACAGTTCCTGGAAACAAACTATCTTCTCCCGGGCTACATTCTGTCTTCCCAGGGCGACCGGATGGCAATGGCACACGCTGTGGAAGGCCGGTTCCCCTTCCTTGACTATCGGGTGGTCGAATTCGCCTCG
>Ga0187881_10001343_pt1 | contig 26262 bp, 33 predicted proteins | sample June2016WEW_19_1_2_FD_133017 | JGI IMG/M metagenome (GOLD analysis project Ga0187881, IMG submission 133017) | Peatland microbial communities from SPRUCE experiment site at the Marcell Experimental Forest, Minnesota, USA - June2016WEW_19_100 | ecosystem: Environmental > Terrestrial > Soil >... | reverse complement strand
TGCGTGGCGTGGCGATGAATCCGATCGATCACCCGCATGGAGGCGGCGAGGGAAAGACCTCGGGCGGGCGGCATCCGGTCAGCCCCTGGGGCTTGCCGACAAAGGGTTATAAGACGCGCAACAACAAGCGGACTCAGCGCTTCATCATTAAGCGCCGGGGTAAACGATAGACGGAGTGCTTCATGGCTAGATCAGTAAAAAAGGGCCCGTTCGTGGACGAGCATCTCATGAAGAAGCTGAGGGCGCTCAGCGGGGCAGGAGGCCGCAACGTAATCAAAACCTGGTCGCGGCGTTCGACCATTACTCCCGAGATGGTAGGAGCCACGATCGCGGTGCACAACGGGAAGAAGTTCATCCCGATTTACATTTCGGAGAACATGGTGAGCCACAAGCTGGGCGAGTTTGCGCCTACGCGCATTTTCAAGGGGCACACCACGAAGGCCGCTGAGAAGGCGACTGCCGTCAAGGCATAGGTGAGATTCGAAATTCGCGGGATGAGACGATCTCAATCTCGAATCTCGAATCTCGAATCAACTGAGGATTCGAATATGGAAGCTAAGGCGACGGGAAAGTACTTTAAGGGATCGCCGCAGAAGGCTCGACTGGTGATCGATCTCATCCGCGGACGCAAAGTGCAGGATGCTATTGCGATCCTGCGGTTCACGAAGAAACGCGCGACGCGACCCATCGAAAAGGTGCTGCTGTCTGCAGTGGCCAACGCGAAGGAGAAAAACGCGACGGCGGACGTCGATTCTTTCATCGTACATCGTGCCGTGGTGAATTCGGGCCCGACTAAGTATCGCCGGCGCGTCCGCCCGGCCCCGATGGGACGTGCTTACCGGCAGCAGCGTCGCTGCAAGCACATCACGATCACGATTTTGGGCAAAGACATGGATTCAGAGGAGTAGGGAGGTCCCACCTTGGGTCAGAAAGTTCATCCTTACGGTTTCAGGCTCGGCATCAACAGGACATGGCGTTCGCGCTGGTTCGCGCGTAAAGACTACGGCGCCCTGCTGCATGAAGATCTCAACCTAAAAGTCATGCTCAAGAAGAAATTTGCGCATGCGGGCGTATCGCGCGTGGAGGTCGAACGGGCTGCCAACAAGCTTACGATCATCATCTTCACCTCTCGCCCGGGGATCATCGTGGGCAAGAAGGGAACCGAGATTGAGAAACTGAAGAAGGATCTTCAGGTATTCACGGGCCGCGACATCAATCTTAAGATCCAGGAAATCAACAAGCCGGAACTCGACGCGCAACTGGTTTCCGAAGGCATCGCGCAACAGTTGGAAAAACGCATCGCCTTCCGACGCGCCATGCGACGTGCGGTGGACAGCACGCTGCGCTTCGGCGCCAAGGGGATCAAGGTCCGAACCGCCGGCCGCTTGAATGGAGCCGAAATCGCCCGTTCGGAATGGTATCTGCACGGGCAGCTTCCCTTGCATACGATCCGTGCCGACATCGATTATGGATTCGCCGAAGCCCACACCACGTACGGCGTAATCGGAGTCAAAGTTTGGATTTACAAAGGCGAAGTGTTCGAGATGCAGAAGCCCGAGCTCGGGCGGTGATTCGTTAAAAGGGGCAGAAGTTCATGTTGATGCCGAAGAAGGTCAAATATCGAAAACAGCAGAAGGGCAAGCGCCGGGGCAAGGCTTGGCGTGGCTCCGAGGTCACATTCGGAGACTACGGCCTGAAGGCCATGGAATCGGGATGGGTCACGGACCGGCAGATCGAGGCGGGTCGCGTGGCGATCACCCGTTTTATCAAGCGCGGCGGCAAGATCTGGATTCGTGTGTTTCCCGACAAACCGATTACCAAGAAGCCTGCGGAAACCCGCATGGGCAAGGGCAAAGGGGCGCCGGAAGGGTGGGTGGCGGTTGTGCGCCCCGGCAAGATCATCTATGAGATGGAAGGCGTGCCCGAGAGTGTTGCTCAGGAAGCGTTGCGGCTGGCAGCGCACAAGATGTCCGTTAAGGCAAAGTTCGTCAAACGCTTCGGCATGGAGGAGGCATGAAACCTTCCCAGATGAGAGACATGTCCAAGGACGATCTGGTTCTGGAGGAACGCGCGCTGCGCGCGCAGCTCTTCAAACTGCGTTTCCAGACTGCGACCGGGCAACTCGAAAGCGCTTCCCGTGTGAATGGCGTCCGCAAGGACATCGCGCGGGTCAGAACCATTCTGCGTGAGATGGAATTGGCGGAAAAGGCCAAGAGTCAAGGGGCGGGAAAATGACGAGTGCGGAAGATAAGAAGAGGGGCATCCGGCATACACAGGTTGGCGTGGTAACCAGCACGGCCATGCAGAAAACCGTAAAGGTTGCGGTGGACAGACTGGTCCAACACGCGCTTTATAGAAAGACCCTGCGGAAGACATCGACTTTTCTGGCACACGATGAGAACGGCTCCTGCCATGTCGGAGACCGGGTGCGTATTGTGGAAACACGTCCCTTGAGTGCGCGCAAAAGGTGGCGCGTGACGGAGATTCTGTCCAAAGCCACTTAGGCAGGCTCATTCGCGGCCGTCCGCATACGAGTTCCGAGTGCGGAAGGTACGGCCGTGACAGTTGAGGTATTGCAGCCATGATTCAGATGCGAACGATTTTGGAAGTGGCAGACAATTCAGGGGCTCGAAGGATCTCCTGTATTCATCCGCTGGGAAACCAGGTGGGCCGCGTCGCCACGCTGGGGGACATCATTACCGCCAACGTGAAGGAAGCTTCACCCAACGGCAGCGTGAAAAAAGGCGACGTCGTAAAGGCGGTGGTGGTGCGCACGCGCAAGGAACACCGCCGCAAGGATGGCACTTACATCCGTTTCGATGACAACGCGGCCGTGCTGATCAATGACCAGAAGGAGCCGATAGGCACCCGCGTGTTCGGTCCGGTGAGCCGCGAGCTCAGGGACAAGGAGTTTTTAAAAATCGTTTCGTTGGCTCCGGAAGTGATTTAGAGGCGCTCGAACGAGGATCGGAATCCATGATCAAGGTTCATATCAAGAAAAACGATCAGGTTTACATAATGTCGGGCAAGGAGCGTGGAAAGACAGGGAAGGTGCTGAAGGTTTTCCCGGGAGACAACCGGGCGATCGTCGAAGGGCTGAATTTCATTCAGAAGCACACCCGGCCGAATCCGCAAAAGAACATCAAGGGGGGCATCCTGCCCAAAGAATCCCCGATCCACCTTTCCAACCTGATGGTGGTTTGCAAACGCTGCAATAAGCGCGCGCGCATCACAATCAGCACCAGGCAGGACGGGCGCAAGGTCAGGGTCTGCAAGAAGTGCAACGAGTCATTGGATGAGTAAAGGCATATCCAGTCATGAGTAGATTGCGTGAGATGTTCAAGAAGGAGGCGGTGCCTGCCCTGACGCGGCAGTTCAATTACAAGAACGTGATGGCGGTGCCGCGGCTCGTGAAAATCAACGTCAACATGGGTTTGGGAGAGGCGATCGCCAATGCCAAACTTCTCGACATTGCCGCTGAGGAACTGGCTGCCGTCACAGGGCAGCGGCCCGTGGTCACCAAGGCAAAAAAATCGATCGCAGCGTTCAAGTTGCGCCAGGGCATGCCGATCGGCGTTACAGTCACTCTGCGCGGCGACCGGATGTACGAATTCCTGGACCGGCTGGTAAACGTCGCCCTGCCGCGGGTGCGTGACTTTCGCGGTGTCTCCACCCGCTCCTTCGATGGGCGTGGAAACTACACGCTGGGGCTGCGCGACCAGCTGATCTTTCCGGAAATTGACTATGGCAAGGTCGATAAGGCGCGCGGCATGAACGTTACGGTGGTGACGACGGCAAAAACCGATGATGAGGCCTTTGCGCTGCTTAGCCTGCTCGGCATGCCGTTTGCAAAGAAGGAACAATAGATTTGTGATTCCAGGCGGCGTGCTGCCCGCCAAGGAGTGAATGTGGCAAAAACCTGCTTGAGGGCAAAAGCCAGGCAAGCACCCAAGTTTCGGGTGCGTACCCACAACCGTTGTCTGCGGTGCGGCCGCTCGCGTGGGGTCTACAGAAAATTCCAGCTCTGTCGCATCTGCTTCCGTAATCTGGCGCTGTCGGGCGAGATTCCGGGCGTCACCAAATCGAGCTGGTAGAGAGAGCGGCCGGTCGCGGTATCGGGCGGTGCAACGCCCGATGCGCCCGTACCGGCCCACCCTGGAGACTTGAGCTTATGACTATGACCGATCCGATTGCCGACCTTTTGACCCGGATCCGCAACGCCATCGCTGCGAGACACGATACGGTAGATATCCCTACGTCGAAGATGAAACTGGAGATTGTCCGGATATTGAAAGAGGAGGGGTACATCTCCAGCTTTACCGTGGCGGAAGGGAAATATCAGGGAACCATCCGCATTCAGCTGCGTTACGCGCCGGGAAGGGTCTCGGTGATCAGCAATCTGGCCCGCGTAAGCCGGCCCGGCTGCCGCGTGTATGCAGGAAAGGCCCGCATTCCCAAGGTCCTGGGCGGCATGGGAGTGTGCGTGGTTTCGACTTCGCAAGGCGTGCTGACCGGCAAACATGCACAGGAGAAGGGCCTCGGCGGCGAAGTGCTTTGCACGGTCAGCTGAGAAACAATTTCGGATTAATAGGTTAAAGGTGCGTTATGTCGCGAGTTGGCAAGAAACCCATAAAGGTACCCGGCGGCGTCAAGATCTCGATCAAGGATGGGATTCTGGAAGTCCAGGGCAAAAAAGCCACGCTGGCCAGCCCAATTCCGCCCGGCATTCACTTCAAGCTGGAAGGGGATCAGCTTCAAGTCACCCGGGATTCTGATGAGAAGCCTCTTCCCGCTTACCATGGACTGGCACGCGCTCTGGCGGCCAACAACGTGCACGGAGTGACCGAGGGTTTCAGCAAGACGCTGGATATCGTCGGAATAGGGTTCAAGGCGGAAGCCAAACCCAAGGCGGTTACTTTCAACTTGGGATATTCGCATCCGATCGAATTCCCAATTCCGGATGGCATCTCCATAAAGGTGGAACGCCAGCAGAAAGGCATCCAGAACTACATCGGGACCGTCACCGTTTCGGGAGCCGACAGGCAGTTGGTTGGCCAGGTAGCTGCCGATATCCGGGCGCTGCGCAAGCCGGACGCCTACAAAGGCAAGGGGATCCGGTACTCAAACGAGATCGTCCGGCTCAAGGTTGGAAAGAAGGGTGCATAATGATCAGTGCTATTGACCGCGCCTGGGAGCGCGGCAGGATTCATATGAGAATTCGCCGGAAACTCTCCGGCAGCGGGCGCCGGCCCCGCCTGTGCGTCTTTCGCAGTCTCGCGCATATCTATGCGCAGGTCGTTGACGATCTGGCAGGGAAAACCCTGGTCTCGGCCTCGACCGTCGAGTCCGCAGTGGGTGCCAACAAAGGCAAGGCGGGTAACATTGCTGCCGCCAAGCTTGTCGGCAAAGCCATTGCCGAAAGGGCAAAGGCGCAAGGGATCGAAGCGGTCGTTTTTGACCGCGGCGGGTACCTGTACCATGGCCGCGTCAAGGCGCTGGCCGAAGCCGCACGCGAGGGCGGTCTGAAGTTCTAGGAGGAAGATTGGAAAAGATCGATGTAACTGGGCAAGAGTTGAAGGACCAGGTCGTGTCCATCAACCGTGTTACCAAGGTGGTGAAGGGCGGCAAGAATCTGAGTTTCAGCGCCCTCGTTGTGGTCGGCGACCAGAACGGCTTGGTGGGATACGGCATGGGGAAAGCAAAAGAAGTTCCCCAGGCTATCAAGAAGGGCGTGGAGCAGGCTCGCAAGAACCTGATCCGGGTCCCGCTGAGCGGGCGCACGATTCCTCACGCCGTGGTCGGGCGCTATGGCGCCGGCATGGTGATGCTCAAGCCTGCATCGGAAGGAACGGGAGTAATTGCCGGAGGACCGGTGCGTGCCGTGGTGCAGTCGGCCGGAATCTCCAACATACTGACCAAGTCCCTGGGGAGCACGAATCCCCATAACGTAGTGAAGGCGACCATCGCCGGGTTGAAAAGCCTGAAGGAGGCATCCGCGGTCGCCAAGCTGCGCGGCAAGCAGGTCGAGGAATTATGAACATGGAAGCCACAAAACAAGACGCGACGTTGCGCATCAAATATATCCGGAGCGCTATAGGAACACCCGGGAAACACAGACTGATCATAAAGAGCCTCGGTTTCAAGCGTCTCAATCAAGTTGTGACCCGTATGGATACTCCCGCGGTTCGGGGGATGGTGGCTAAGGTTCCCCATCTGGTTGCGATCGTGGATTCGGAATAGGATGAATCGAAATGGTATTGACACTGAATAGTCTAAGACCGGCACGGGGCGCCAACCGCAAGTCGAAGCGGGTCGGACGCGGCATCGGCAGCGGCCACAGCAAGACATCCACCCGAGGCTACAAAGGACAGAAATCCCGCTCTGGAACCTCGGTTCGACCCAGCTTCGAAGGCGGCCAAATGCCCTTGCACCGGCGCCTGCCCAAGCGCGGCTTCCACAATATCTTCCGCAAGGAATACGCAATCGTGAATGTCAAGTCCCTGGCAATGTTCGAAGAGGGAGCGAAGATAGATCCGGAGATCCTCCAGGAAAAAGGGATTATCAAAAAGCTCAAGGACGGCATCAAGATCCTGGGTTCGGGCGAGCTGCAACATCCGATCCACGTGCGCACGCACAAGATCACCAAGAGCGCGGCAGAGAAGATAGAGAAAGCTGGTGGCACCGTCGAGTTGATTGCCAATGAAATCAGATCTTCGGCGTAAGCCGAACGGTTGAAAAACAATGCCAGAAGAAAGAAGTCCGTTTTTCAGTTCGATCGTCAACATAGCCAGCATTCCGGACCTGCGCAAACGGATGCTGTACATGCTGGGACTGCTCGCTGTCTACCGCCTCGGCGCCTTCATACCCACGCCCGGCATCAATCACCAGGCCCTGCAGAATCTGTTCGAACAGCAATCCGGAACCCTTTTCGGCTTCCTTGACATTTTTTCAGGCGGCAATCTCCGGCGCTTCAGCATTTTCGCGCTTGGCATCATGCCCTATATCACCGCCTCCATCATTCTGCAGCTGGCGACGGTCGTCGTCCCTTACCTGGAAAAACTCTCGAAAGAAGGCGAACTGGGGCGCAAGAAGATCACCCAGTACACGCGCTACCTGACCGTGGTTTTGACCCTGTTTCAGGCCTTCATGACTGCCATCGCGCTCGAGAAGCAGGGCGGCGGACAGCTCGTACTGAACCCGGGATGGGGCTTCCGCTTCATGGTCATGATCACTCTGACAACCGGCACCGCGTTCGTCATGTGGGTCGGCGAGCAGATCACCGAGCGGGGCATCGGCAACGGCATCAGCCTGATCATTTTTGCCGGCATCGTCGTGGGCTTGTTCCACGCCATCCACGTCATGTACACCAACCTGGTGGAGCATACCTGGACGTTGTTTGATGAGCTCGTCCTGGTGGTTATCATGGTCATCACGGTGGCTGCTGTGGTGTTCGTGGAGCGCGGGCAGAGGAAAATTCCGGTACAGTACGCCAAGAGAGTCGTGGGCAGGCGCGTCTACGGCGGGCAGGCGACGCACTTGCCGCTGCGCGTCAACTCCGGCGGCGTCATCCCGGTCATTTTCGCGGCGTCGATCGTGAGCATTCCACAGACGCTCGGCGTCGTCTTCCCCCAGTCTTTTTTGCGTAGTCTGTCTGTGCAGCTCGGACAGGGAATGCCACTGTACAACCTCCTCTATATCGTGGGGATTATTTTCTTCGCGTTCTTCTACGTCAGCATCATTTTCAACCCCATGGAAGTGGCGGACAATATTCGCAAGTACGGCGGATACATTCCGGGAATACGTCCGGGAAAGAGAACCGCCGAGTACATTGACCGTATTCTGAGCCGGCTTACCGCGGCAGGCGCGATTTATCTCGTCATTGTCTGCCTGCTGCCTGAGTTCCTTATCACCGGATTCAAGGTACAGCCATTGCCCTGGATCGGTCCCAAGCTCGACGATTGGCTGACCGGTGCCGGACTGAGCGTCGTCACGACCGGGCTTGGCGTCACTTTTTATTTCGGCGGCACCTCGCTTCTGATCGTCGTGGGCGTGGCGATGGATACGGTCCAACAGATCGAATCTCAGTTGATCATGCGTCATTATGATGGTTTTATGAAAAAGGGACGCATCCGCGGCCGGAGAGGATGAGCGCTTTCAGCAGCCGCTCGGTGGCAATTATGGCCAGAAGATCACTGATATTGCTGGGCCCGCCGGGAGCGGGCAAAGGAACCCAGGCGCGCAAGTTGGCGGCTCATTACGGGTATCCCAGCATCTCCACCGGCGACGTGCTGAGAGACGCAGTAAAGAAACAGACGGACCTGGGGAAGCAGGCCCAGAAACTGATGGAATCAGGCGAGCTGGTTCCGGACAGCCTCGTGGATGCGGTGGTGGCGTCACGGCTGAAAGACGCGGATACGCGCCGCGGGTTTATTCTGGACGGTTATCCGCGCACGATCAGCCAGGCTGAGTTCTTGGAAAAGCTCTCCGGCAAGGAAAGCATAGCGCCTTTCGCCGTGGGAATCATCGTCGGCGATGAAATCCTGGTGCAGAGATTGTCGGGTCGCTGGAACTGTCCGGGTTGCGGCAAGATCTATAATGCCGGTTCCAACCCTCCGCGGGAACGGGGGCGTTGCGACGAGTGCGGCGCGGATCTGACGCAACGCCGCGATGACCGGCCCGAAGTAGTGCGCGAGCGGCTTCAAGTCTATCATCAGACGACACGGCCGCTGGTGGATTTTTATCGGCAGCGCGGGCAATACGTGGCAGTTAATGGGGAGGAGGGTGTTGATCTTATTTTCGATTCCATTGTCGGAATTTTGAACGGAGAGGAACAGGATCGCACCGCATCCCAGTGAACGGCGGCGCGTGATGGCTTATGCCCAAAGAGGATGCTATCGAGGTTGTTGGGACAGTGGTCGAAACGCTCCCGAACGCCATGTTCCGCGTGGAGCTCGAAAACAAGCACATGGTCCTGGCGCATGTGTCCGGGAAAATGCGGAAGAACTTCATTCGCATTCTGCCCGGGGACAAGATTCTCGTGGAGTTGTCTCCTTATGATCTGTCCCGCGGGCGCATCGTCTACCGGTACAAGTAGGCTGCCGGTTTTGCAGGGTAGGAGCGGGCGAATTGCCCGGGAGTGATTGTTATGAAAGTGCGTGCATCGGTAAAAAAGATCTGCGTAAAGTGCAAGGTAGTCCGCCGCAGAGGGGTGGTGTACATTCAGTGCCCTAACCCCAAACACAAGCAGCGGCAGGGCTGAGGCTGAACCGCTCACTCGGGTTCAGGGAGGTTAAACTTGGCTAGAATCGCGGGAGTGGATCTGCCCATCAACAAGAGGGTGCAGATCGGACTCACATATATATACGGCATCGGCAGGAGCAGGGCGACGAAGATTTGCCTGGAGGCAAACGTAGAAATCGCCACCAAAGTGAAGGATCTCACGGAAGACCAGATCGTCCGGATCCGAAACATAATCCAAAGAGATGGCATGGTGGAAGGCGATCTGCGCAAGGCTATTTCCATGGACATCAAGCGCCTCATGGAGATTGGCTGTTATCGCGGCTTGCGCCACCGGCGTGGACTCCCGGTCCGAGGCCAGCGAACGCATACCAACGCCCGGACCCGTAAAGGGCCTCGTCGCATCGTAGGGAAGAAGTAACAGGCCGGCGCCGCGCGGCGGGTGTGTCCGAACCTTCGCCGGACCGAACTTAATCAGGAGTGAATCAATGGCGGAAAAGGTTAAGAAGACAGTAAAGAAAAAAGCCGGCAAGAAGCGCGAAAAACTGAACGTTCCAAATGGGATTGCGCATATCCTGGCGTCTTTCAACAACACGGTGATCACCATCACCGACCTGGAAGGCAATCTCCTGACAGCTTCGAGCGCAGGAGCGGTCGGCTTCAAGGGATCGCGCAAGGGCACCCCTTTTGCCGCGCAGCAGGCGGCCACGACCGCCGCCGCCGGGGCCAAAGACCATGGCATGCGCTCTCTCCAGGTCTATCTTAAGGGGCCTGGCGCCGGCCGGGAATCAGCGGTCAGGGCGCTCCAGGCCGCAGGGATCGAGGTGAAAAACATCCGCGATATAACCCCGATTCCGCACAACGGCTGCCGCCCTCCCAAGCGGCGCAGGGTTTAATACAGAGACGCCGTCCGCCGTGTTTCCAGGCAAGCCGGGACGGCGCGGCAAGTAAGTTGGAAGAGGAGAATCAATTTGGCCAGATATCGTGAAGCAAAATGTCGTCTCTGCCGCAGGGAAGGGATGAAGCTCTTTCTCAAGGGAGACCGGTGCTTCAAGGACACCTGCGCGATCGAGAAGCGCAACTTTCCTCCGGGCCAGCATGGTCATGACCGGCATCAAAAGACCGTCGGGTACGGCTTGCAGCTGCGCGAGAAACAGAAAGTGCGGCGCATCTACGGCATCCTGGAGCGCCAGTTCGCCAACTACTTTAAGAAGGCCGACAAGAAAAAGGGGATCACCGGCGAAACGCTGCTGCTGAGCCTGGAATGCCGGCTCGACAGTGTGGTCTGCCGCCTGGGCTTCGCAACCTCTCGTGATCAGGCGCGCCAGTTGGTAGCTCATGGGAACGTGCTGGTGAACGGGAAGAAGGTGGATATCCCATCGGCGGCAGTCAATGTCGGCGACGTGATCTCCTTGCGGGAAAGGACCAGGAAAGTGCAGCAGATCCAAGACGCGGCCGCCACAGTGGGCGGACGAGGCGGGGTGCCTGCCTGGCTTGCCCTCGAGGCCGCGAACCTGAAGGGAACCGTCGTCTCCCTGCCCAAACGGGAAGACTTGCAGATGCCAATCGACGAACAGTTGATCGTCGAACTCTACTCTAAGTAGAGACGGAACAGAACCAATGGTGACGAGTAACCCACTTTTCACTCACATGTACTGCTTGGCACTCGTGGATTCGGGTTCCATCACTGGAGAAGAATATGACAAAAGGTTTCCAGAAGCCCAAGAGATTGATTTGCGATCTTGAGACATTGAGCACCACATACGGTCAGTTTCAAGCCCAGCCGTTTGAGCGCGGTTTCGGCACAACGATCGGGAATGCGCTGCGGCGGGTTCTGCTCTCATCCATCGAAGGCGCAGCGATTACCGCGGTAAAGATTGAGGGTGTGCTGCATGAATTCACACCCATACCGAACGTGACCGAAGACGCCACCAACATCATCATGAATTTGAAGCAGATCCCGATTCGTTTGAATGTTGCCCACGAGAAGACGATCCTTCTGGAAGTGGATCAGAGCGGAGAGGTCACATCGGGCAGCATCGCCACCGACCCCGACGTCGAGATCCTCGACCCGAATGTCCACGTCGCGACCATCGGGGAGGGCGGCACGCTCAAAATCGAGATGCGCATCAAGAACGGCCGCGGTTATGTTCCTGCCGACGAAAATTTCGAAGAGGAACTGCCCATCGGATATATTCCGCTGGACAGCGTCCACTCTCCCATCAAACGGGTCAACTACAGCGTCGAAGCTGCCCGGCTGGGACAGACGACCGATTACGACAAGCTGATTCTCGACGTATGGACGAACGGATGCATTCGCCCGCAGGATGCCATCGCTCAGGCAGCGAAGATCCTCAAGGACCACATGTTCATCTTCATCAACTTTGAGGAACAGCCCCAGGAGGAAGAGGAAGAGGTTGACCGCGATGCCGAGCGCATGTCCGATAATCTGAAACGGTCCGTCGAGGAGCTGGAACTCTCCGTGCGCTCGTACAACTGCCTGAAGAACGCTGACATCAAAACCATCGGGGAACTGGTGCAGAAGACGGAACCCGAGATGCTCAAGACCAAAAACTTTGGCCGCAAGTCGCTCAATGAGATCAAAGAGATTCTTGCGGAAATGGGCTTGTCGTTCGGCATGAAGCTGGGCGACGACGGAAAGCCTCTGCCTGCTCCCAAGGCGGAATGACCGGGGAGACCCTTGTAGTATTTCGGAGACCACGCGCATGAGACATAGAAATGCCGGCAGGAAGCTGGGACGTAAGACTCCCCATAGGATCATGATGTTCCGCAACCTGGTAACTTCCCTCCTGGATAAGGAACGCGTCCGCACCACCTTGCCCCGCGCCAAGGAAGCGCGCCCCATTGCGGAGCGAATGATCACGCTGGGCAAGCGCGAATCGCTTCACGCCCGACGGCAGGCTCTGGCCTTCGTGAAGGACCCCGAAGTGGTGTCCAAGCTTTTCAAGACTCTGGCGCCGCGCTTCGCCGAGCGCCCCGGAGGTTATACCAGGATCATCCGCTTGGGGTTTCGCCAGGGTGACGGTGCGCAGATGGCTATTCTCGAGCTGATCGGAAGCGGCTACAAGGCGCGCAAGCCCGAAGAAAAGAAGGGCAAGAAGGCAAAGAAGGCGGAGAAAGAAACTCCCGAAGCCGAATCCAAAGAGTAGGGTGAGCGTGATGAGTCTTGATTGTCGAGTCAAAAGCTCCGAGTGATAGTGTCCTCAATCCTCACTCATCCGTCATCACTCCTTTCATCCCATGAAATTTGAAAAAGTCCCTCGAGCAAAACTCCCCACGCGGCTGGGAGGATTTACAGTTTATGCTTTCCGCCATCCGGAGACGGGTGAAGAAGCCGTTGCACTCGTTGCCGGCGACATCAGTGCGGATGCAGCCGTCCTGGTCCGCATACATTCCCAGTGTCTGACCGGCGACGTCTTTGCCTCGGATCGGTGCGATTGCGGCGATCAGCTGCATGAGGCCATGCGCCTCATTACCGCCAACGGAAGTGGCGTGCTCGTCTATCAGCAGCAGGAGGGACGCGGGATCGGCCTTCTCAACAAGATTCTCGCCTATGAATTGCAGGATCAAGGGATGGATACCGTGGACGCCAATCTTGAGCTGGGCTTTGAAGCCGACCAGCGCGACTATCTGTTTCCCGCCGAAATTCTGAAATATCTGGGCGCCATGCGAATCCGTCTGCTCTCGAACAATCCGGACAAGGTGCTCGGGCTGGAACGTGAAGGGATCCGGGTTGAAGAGCGCGTCGCGCTCGAAATAGCCCCCAACTCATCGACTCACGATTACCTGAAGATCAAAAAAGAAAAACTCGGCCACCTGCTCAGCAACATCTGAACTAGCCCATTTGATTCAGCTTGCGAAAGTACCCCATGAAAAGAAAAAAACCACCCGATGGGTGGTTTTTCCTTATTGCTAAACTGTGTTTTAAGAGAACTATCTATTCCTAAAGCGGGCTGCCAAGCCTAGGGCGCTGAGTCCAAAACCGAGCAGAAGAATCGTACCTGGCTCTGGAACAGCAGTAGTAAGCTCCCCCTGGACATTGCCAGTTTGTATAATATATTGTCCCTGACCGTTGGCTGTGTAGTGCCAGTTATACGTCCCAAACCAGGGCATATATAGAGTTGTTGCGGGGTCCCAGGTTCCCGAGCCCATAAAAACTCCATCTCCCACGCTTTGGAAATAGGATGGAATAGTTATAGGAGTGGGTAAGATAGGCCGAGAGTAGTTGGCGCCGACATACGATTCTGCGTCAGTAGGATTAAATGGATCAGCAGCACCAAGCATAACACGCGTTTCCAGTGATCCGCCGGTACCAGTCCAAACCAAAGTGGTTCTAGCTGCATCGCTGTAAATGTTCATCGATGCACTATAGGGAGTGACATATTCGCTGCCAACCACACTACCCGCCAAACCCGTACCAGTAATTGAGAAATAACCACCTGTGATATTTGTATTCCAACCGATTAATTCACCTGTTGCAAGGAAAGTTGAGCCAGGCATAGCAGGGTCATTGGGCGAGGCAAATGTCAGGTTAAAATTGTCCTGTGCAAAATAGATACTGCTAGCATTGGCCGCTGCTGTTGCAACGAAAAGCAAAGCTAAGGCCGCCAGCACCAAAAACAGCCAAGTTCTCATTTCATTGCCCTCCGCACGATTCAGATCCCTCATCATCGCATACTCTAACTATACGTCCCTAAATCCAGCAATAAGCGTGCCACCTGCATATGTTGTCTGGTGACTCCTAGGCATCTCTTCTATAAAATTAATTAAATGAATACGTTGCCCTATTCATAGGCCAGTGACTATGCACACATGATTATGAATGTCAAGATCTGATTGGGAGTAGTTGTAAAAAATCCTGACAGATTGATTCGGCACTAAAATCTCTTATGGCGCGTAAACTCACTGAATGAATGATTTACCTCGAAACATTGAAAAAACAAGGTTGTAAAAAGATCTTACAAGCGCTCTATCAATTTACACTGCTGTCCAAATTAGCTGGGATTCAGATATTACCTGTTTATTCAAAGCAAGTTACGGTCCTCGACAGTGCCTTTTCCGAAGGAAAACCCCGGCCACCTGCTCGATAACATCTGAGAGTGCGGGTCAGGCCTGGAAGATATGTTTCTCAGTCTGGAAGCCCACCCCATTCGCAAACCCAAAAGCAAGTTTTCCAGGCCTGATCCGAATGGCCCTTACAGAGGAGCTTGACCAGCGATTTCCTGTTTTGTCAAATGCGGGTGCCGGCGTCAGTCTTCGCATCCCTCCATGCGTGACCTTTACATGGCATTGTGGCTATGGCTATACTCCATTCATGAAAACCGTCAATGCCGGCAAATTCAAAGATCAGTGCCTCCGCATTATGGACACCGTGGCCCGCACTAAGACACCGGTGATTGTGACCAAGCGCAAGCGCCCGGTGGTCAAGATAGTTCCCTATGAGTATGGTTTTAAGTTTCTGTGCGTTTCTGACGGTTTTGCCGTATCTGAGGTTCCTGAACAGAACATCGAAAACTGGTACGGACAAAAAAGAGGATGGCCCGCTGCGGCAAAAGAGCAAATGGTCCGGAAGATTGCCAAGAAATATCATTTGGAAGTCTTTAAACCGCCGGACGAGGTGACCATTTCCGGCGAGTGTCGTCACATTTTGAGTTAGACCGCTATCAGGGAAAACTCGTCTTAGCGCACCCAAGATATCTGATGATTTGTATCTCCAAATCGGCAATATTCCCGGAACTCACCATTGGCGGCGAGGACGAGGGACGTCAGAGCGAGACACCCGGATCGGGCACGCTACATTCCGGGGCTATGAGCCTCCTCTGACTGCCAAGCAATGGCATTTGCCATTGGCAGGCGCCAAAGAGAATGGCACTTTTAAGAGGAGGCGGCCATGCGCCGCGGACGTGGAGCGATTGTGAAGGCTGCGATTCGGGTCTTTGCCCAAAAAAGGATACGCCGGCGCCTCGGTGCGTGAGATCTGCAGCGAGGCTGGCGTCACCAATCCGAAAAATGCATTGACCTGCTGCTTCAGGGCTGTGTGGTTCGGTAAGGTCTATACCGATCGGTATCACAAAAAGAGAATTGGGGTATGAAACATGATTCTGCAACGTTACAATGGCATGGAACTTGCACAATATGAAGGAATCTAGATCCGGCTCTGAGGTACGACTCGAAAACCATTCGACAAGCGGCCGGGACCAGGTTGAATGAGTCGGAGGGCGTGAGTTTCTGCATGAAACTGATTCAATGGAAACAACCGCAGTTGGTAGTGCGATAGAAGAGGTTTTTGAGGTATCTGCCGGTCATGTTGAGGAGCATAAAAATGCCTTTCAGCGTTTGGTATAAACATCTTGGCGTCACGGGGCTTGTTTTCGCGGGATTATTTTTGTCAAGCTGCAAGTCGAATTCGGCTCCTCCCCCTGCAGGTCCTACCGAGGTTGCCACCGTTACGATCCGTCCCGAACGGATCGTGCTGACAACCGAGTTGCCCGGCCGGACATCCGCTTACCTCGTTGCTGAAATCCGGCCGCAGGTAAGTGGCCTGCTGCAGAAGCGGCTGTTTGAAGAAGGGGCGAATATCCATGAGGGCGACCTTCTTTACCAGATTGATCCCGTCCCATACCAAGCCACATATGACCAGGCCAAAGCCGCGTTGGTCACGGCTCAGGCGAATGTTGGCACGGCCGAGGCGAACGTCGTCATGGCTGAGGCCAACCTGCCGGCGATCCGATCACGTGCCGAGCGCCTGAAGGGGCTGGTGGCCATCCACGCGGTCGGCCAGCAAGACTACGACGATGCCACTGCCGCTTTACGGCAAGCCGAGGCAAACCTCAACGTGACAAGGTCGGCCGTGCAGGCAAGCCGGTCGGCCGTGGAGGTAAGCCGGACGGCTGTGGAGAGCGCCCGTATCAACCTGTCGTACACACCCATCAGGGCGCCCATATCCGGACGGATCGGAAGATCCAACATCACGGTCGGCGCAATGGTGACTGCCTATCAGCCCATTCCGCTGGCGGTCATTCAGCAACTGGATCCGATTTACGTGGATGTGACCCAGGCCAGCGCGGACCTGCTGCGCCTCAGGAGGGAACTGGAAAGCGGCAACCTCAAGAACGGCTCGAGCCGGCGGAAGGTCCAGCTGCTTCTAGAGGATGATACACCTTACTCCGTGTCAGGCACGCTGCAGTTCCAGGACGTCACCGTGGATCCAACCACCGGTTCGGTCACGCTGCGCATGGTGTTCGCCAATCCCAAACAGGTGCTTCTTCCGGGCATGTTCGTGCAGGCGGTCATAGAGGAGGGGGTGGATGAACAGGCTCTTCTCATTCCTCAGCAGGGTGTAAGCCGCGACCCTAAAGGGAATCCCATTGCCTTGGTGGTGAACGCCGAAGGCAAGGTGGAGCAACGTGCGATTGTGCTGGACCGCGCGATCCGCGACAAATGGCTGGTCACGAAAGGGCTTTCTCCAGGAGACCAGCTGATCGTCGAAGGCATCGAGAGGGTTCGACCCGGTGATTCCGTCAGGGCTGTCGATTTTGTGGCACCCGCGAAAACCGGCGCAGGCCAGTCCCAAGTCCAGGCAAAGTAGGAGGAATTCAATGGCCAGATTTTTTATTGATCGTCCTGTCTTTGCCTGGGTTGTCGCAATCGGCATGATGCTTGCTGGCGGGCTGGCTATCTACAATCTGCCCATCTCCCAATATCCTCCGATCGCTCCGCCGTCGATTTCGATCACAGGTGTTTACCCCGGCGGGTCGGCGAAAACAGTGGAAGACAGCGTGGTTCAGATCATCGAACAACAGATGACCGGACTGGACAAGATGCTGTACATCCATTCCACATCCGATTCCTCGGGCACGGCACAGATCGATCTGACCTTCGCCCCGGGCACCGATCCCGATCTCGCCTGGGCAAAAGTTCAGAACAAGCTTCAGCTCGCCATGCCTTCACTGCCGGAAGTGGTGCAGCGACAGGGACTCAGGGTCAGCAAGTCCACCCGCAACTATCTGATGATCGTTGGGCTCACTTCCCTGGACGACAGCCTCGACCAGAATGACCTTTCCGACTACACCTTCTCGCAGATCCAATATTCGTTGGCCCGTGTGCCCGGCGTGGGCGAAGTGCAGATGTTTGGCGCTGGGTATGCGATGCGGATCTGGCTGGACCCGAACAAACTCACAAATTACAGCATGACCTCGGACGATGTCATCGCAGCGGTCCGGAGTTACAACGTGCAGGTGTCTGCCGGCCAGTTGGGCGGGATGCCCGCCGTGCCGGGCCAGCGGCTCAATGCTTCGATCGTTGTCCAGACGCTGCTGAAGACTCCGGAGGAGTTCGGCGCCATTCCTCTGCGCAACAATCCGGATGGATCCATCGTGCGGGTGCGGGACGTGGCGCGGACGGAACTGGGGACCGAATTTGACAATTTCAGGGTTACTTTTAACGGACATCCTGCATCCGGCCTTGCCATACGGCAGGAGGCCGGGGCCAACGCGCTGGACACTGCCGCTGCCGTGAAAGCGAAGATGGTGGAGCTGTCCCGCTACTTTCCTCCCGGCATGACAGCCGTTTACCCCTTTGACACGACGCCTTTCGTGCGGGTAGCCATCAACGAGGTCGTCAAGACCCTCCTTGAGGCGATCTTTCTTGTGTTCCTTGTCATGTTCCTTTTTCTGGGAAACATGCGGGCCACGCTCATCCCGACGATTGCCGTGCCCGTGGTTATACTTGGCACGTTTGGCGTTCTCGGACTGTTCGGCTATTCCATCAACATGCTTACCATGTTTGCTATGATCTTAGCGATCGGGCTTCTGGTGGATGATGCCATCGTGGTGGTTGAAAATGTGGAGCGTTTAATGTCCGAAGAGGGCCTTTCGCCGCTGGAAGCCACCCGCAAATCGATGGACCAGATTACCAGCGCCTTGGTCGGCATCGGGCTCGTTCTTTCGGCGGTATTCGGCCCCATGATGTTTTTCGGCGGCTCGACCGGCGTCATCTACCAGCAGTTTTCTGTCACGATCATATCCTCGATGCTCCTATCGGTCCTGGTGGCTTTGATCCTGACGCCGGTGCTCTGCGCCTCACTTCTCAGGCCGATGGGTAAAGGACACGAAGCCGCGGAGACTGGTTTCCGTCTCCTCAGGCCGTTTTTCCTGTGGTTCGACCACATATTTCTCCGCCTTCGGGGACGCTACCAGTCGGCAGTGGGACACATCCTCGGGAAACGGCTCCGCTACCTTACCGTTTTTGTCCTGATCGTGGTGGCGATGGGTTATCTCTTCGCGAAGATGCCCACGGGCTACCTGCCGGACGAAGACCAAGGCGTTCTTCTGGCCATGGCGCAACTTCCCCCAGGTTCGACGCTGGAACAGACGCGGGCGATTATGAAAAAGGTGCAAGACCACTTTCTCATAGACCAGAAGGAGGCGGTGGAAGCCTGCATGGGTATCAGCGGTTTTGGCATGGCGGGCCAGGCGCAGAACCAGGGGATGGCCTACATCAAGCTTCGGGATTGGGACTTGCGCAACCGGCCGGATCTGAAGGTGGAGGGCATTCTGAGGAAAGCCGCGCCGGTGCTGGGCAGTATCCGGGGAGCGACGATCTTTGCGTTTCCGCCCCCGGCCGTCACCGAACTCGGCACGTCAAAGGGATTTGAGTTCATGCTTCAGGACCGCGGCGGTCTCGGCCACGAAATCCTCATGAACGCCCGTCTCCAGGTTCTTGGCCAGGCGATGCGCGATCCGCGGCTGACCGCCGTACGTCCCAACGGAATGCCGGACCAGGCTGAGCACAAGGTGGATATCGACTGGGCCAAGGCCGGCACTCTGGGGGTGTCGGTGCCTTCGATTCAAAGTTTGATCTCGACTGCCTTCGGTAGCGCCTATGTCAACGACTTCATACAAGGTGGGCGCGTCCATCGGGTTTATGTACAGGCCGATGCCCCCTTCCGGATGCTGCCGGAGGACCTGAACCATCTCTACGTCCGGAACAATGCGGGCCGCATGGTTCCTGTCTCAGCCCTTGCGTCGGGGCGCTGGACCTACGCCTCCCCCCGGCTCGAGCGCTACAACGGTTTCCCAGCCCTAGACTTTTTGGGTGAGGCTGCGCCCGGAAAAAGCACCGGTGACGCCATGGCGGCCATGGAGGAAATCGCCAATAAGCTGCCGCGCGGCATCGGTTATGAATGGACCGGCATCTCGTACCAAGAGCGGCTGAGCCAATCCCAGACGGGGCTCCTGTATGCCTTTTCCGTCCTCGCTATTTTCCTGGTGCTGGCAGCCCTGTACGAGAGCTGGTCGATTCCCATTTCCATTCTGCTCGCCTTGCCGCTTGGTGTGATCGGAGGGGTTCTTGCCACCTCCTGGCGCGGGCTGCCGAACGACGTCTACTTCCAGATCGGGCTGCTCACGGTTCTGGGACTTACCACCAAGAACGCGATTTTGATTGTGCAGTTTGCCAAGATCCGCGTCGAAGCAGGCGCGGGCCTGATCGAGGCCACTCTCGAGGGGGCGAGGCTAAGGCTTCGACCCATCGTGATGACATCGCTGGCGTTCGGCTTCGGGGTATTGCCGCTGACGCTCGCCACCGGGGCTGGAGCAGGGGCGCAAAAGGCCATCGGCACCAGTGTCCTCGGCGGCATGATAACGGCGACATTCCTGGCGATCTTTTTTATTCCTCTGTTCTTCGTGCTGATAACCCAGATTTTCGGCAAGAAAAAACCGGGAGGTCGAACCATGATGGTCACCTCAGATTCCGCAATCAAGACGGAGGGGCCCGAACATGCGTAAGCTCATACCACTATTGGCGATCTCGTTCTTCCTGTACGGGTGTCCGCGCCCGTCACAGTATGTGCGCCCCGGATTGCCGGTGCCTTCCACCTGGCCAGAAAGCTCCGCCAATCAAGCCGGTGCGCCGAATGCGCCCGCGGCTGCTGACATGAAGTGGCAGGAATTCTTCACCGATCAGCGACTTCAATCTGTGATCGAGCTGGCACTGGCGAACAACCGCGATCTCCAGATGGCCACACTCAACATCCAAAAGGTCCAGGCTTTGTATCGGATTCAGCGTGCCGAACTGTACCCCACCGTTGCGGCGTCAGCCAGCGCCGATGGCTATCGAGTGCCGGCAAACCTGTCCAGCAAAAGTAATCCGGAAACGGTATCGCAATACACCGTGGCGTTGGGCACGGCTTCGTGGGAACTGGATCTTTTCGGGCGTATCCGAAGCTTGAAGAGCCGGGCATTGGAGGAGTACCTGGCGACCGAACAGGCACGGTCCGCCGCTCAGATCTCCCTGGTAGCCGCCGTCGCCGACAGCTACCTGGCACTTGCAGCCGACCGGGAGAACCTGAGGCTGGCCCAGGTGACCCTCGATGCCCAGCAGGCTTCCTACGATTTGATTCTGCACACCACGGAACTCGGCATGGCGTCTGACTTGGATTTGCGACAGGCGCAAAGCGAGGTGGAGGTGGCCCGCGTGGATATCGCCAGATATTCGGGTCAGGTGGCCCTGGACGAAGATGCGCTCAATCTGCTGGCCGGCACGCCCGTGATTTCAGGCTTGCTGGCTGATGATCTGAGCAAGGTCGCGGATTTAAAGGAAATTGCGCCCGGCTTGCCGTCCGACGTACTACTTCGCCGCCCCGATATTCTTGCGGCCGAACACCAGTTGAAGGCAGCCAACGCGAATATCGGTGCGGCGCGCGCGGCGTTCTTCCCCCGCATCACGCTGACTGCCGCCGCCGGGATCACCAGCAGCGACCTGACAAACCTCTTCAAGCCTGCGGCCGGAACCTGGAACTTTGCACCGCAGGTGACGCTCCCGATTTTTGACTCCGGGGCCCGGCAGGCCAACTACAAAGCGGCCCAGATGGATCGGGACATTGCAATTGCCGAGTACGAGAAATCGATACAAGCGGCCTTCAGGGAAGTGAGTGACGCCTTGAGCCTGCGCACCTCGCTGGCCAACCAGCAGCAAGCGCTGCAATCACTAGTTGATACGCTGCAGGAAATCTATCGGCTTTCCGAAGCCCGATACCAGGCAGGGATTGACAGCTACCTGAGCGTTCTTGTCGCCCAACGTTCACTTTATGCCGCTCAACAGCAACTGGTCGGTGTTCGCCTGGCACGTCTGAGCAATCTCGTGGTCCTTTACAAGGTATTGGGCGGAGGGGCCTGACAGACTCGTCATTCGCTCTCGCGCATTTCCGTTAGTGAGCATGAAACAAGGCTGGCATGACAATTGCTTCAATGTATGACGGGAGGAATTGCCCGCAATGTTTCGAATAATCCGAGAGGATCACCCGCGTCACATCCTGGTCACAATTGAAGGGTGGCTCACAGCTGAATCCGTTGAGACAGCTGAAACAGCATGCAATGCAGCGTTGCAAACCAATGTGCCGGTCACAGTTTTTCTCAAGGATATCGTGGAAATAGACATGGATGGACGTGCTTTTCTTATGAGGATGTCAATGAGAAAAGCCCGGCTGCGTGCAGTCGGCGTTTATTCCAGATACATCGTCAGAAAGCTGCGGTCCAGGAGAGATCTGCGAGACCGAAGCGTGTAATTTCCATATCCAATCATTTCATCAACCAAAATCCAAAGCGTGCGCAAACTCTGGTTCAGCCTGTTTACGCCTTCCAGAGCAGGCAGGACGGGAAACCTCGCCGGCGACAAGTGGGGCATTCAGCGATGAAATGCCCAAAATCCTGCGGATGTGTTATGTTACGCGATATGAGCGTGGACAGTTCGGTCATCTACGAGGCGCTGTTTGAACTGGCACAGTCCATTTCCGGTCACAGCGATCTGGACAGCCTATGCAACGCGCTCTTTCGATCTCTCAAACGGGTTATCAAGTTTGATGGTCTTGGCCTGCTGCTGTATGACGCGGCGTGCAACGCTCTTCGCATGCATGCAGTAGCCTCCGCGGAACCGATCGACGATAAAGTCGAGTTAACACTGATGTCGCCGACAGATGATAATCCTGCGGGCTGGGTGTGGACAAACCAGCAACCTATGGTCATTCCACGAGTCGAGCAGGAGACCCGTTGGCCTGAATTCCTCAAAACAGTGCGGACGCACCGCGTTTCTTCGCTGCTCCTGGTTCCGATGACTACCGGAGATCGACGCCTGGGAATCCTGGCTTTTGGTTCCCTTGAGCCTACCGAAATAAGTCGGCACGAAATGGATTTCGCCCTGAGGGTCGCTTCCGAGTTCGCGGTAGCGGTCGATTCCTACCTGACGCAGCAAAAATACCTGCGGGAACGTGATCGGCTGCAATTGCTGTTCGATGTCACGAACTCATTGGTCTCGAAACTCTCTCCCGATGCTCTTTTCTCGGCCCTAGCGGAGCAGATCGGCAAGGTGGTAGCCTGCGATTTCGCCGTACTTGCGCTGCTCGACAAAAACTCCGGAGAGCTCTTTCTCAGCGGCCTTTATGCTGCCGGCCATCGCGAGATAACTCCCGAGCTGACCCGGGTGCACCCTGATGGACTACCCAGTGCCGAAGCACTCGCCACCGGCAAACCGGTCGTGACCGACCGGCCGGATTTCGAGCGCTTCCCTTCACCTTTCTATAGACGCTGGGCGGAAGCGGGTTTTTGCTCTATGTGCACGATTCCGCTGGTGACGACCAATGCGACCCTGGGAACACTCGAACTAGCGCGGCGAAATGGCCACGCCTTTACCTCAGACGATGTCGAGCTTCTCGTTCAGGTGGGCCGTCAGATAGCGGTTGCACTAGAGAATTCCTTGGCCTATCGCGAGCTGGCCGAAATGAAGGAGCGCCTGGCGACAGAAAAGTTGTACTTGGAAAGCGAAATTCGATTTGACCAGAATCTCGGAGAAATGCTGGGCGAGAGTCCGGCCTTCCAGGCAGTGCTCAAGAGTGTGCAAATTGTGGCGCCGACAGATGCCACAGCCTTGATACTGGGCGAGACGGGCACGGGTAAGGAGCTCGTTGCCCGCGCGATTCATGAATGGAGCGGGCGCAACAAGCGAAGCTTTGTAAGGGTCAATTGCGCCACCATCCCTTCGAGCCTGCTGGAGAGCGAGTTGTTTGGTCATGAAAAAGGCGCGTTTACGGGGGCTCTCGCGCAGAGAATCGGGCGTTTCGAGCTGGCGCATCAGGGCACGCTGTTTCTCGACGAAATCGGCGAGATCCCGCTCGAGCTGCAGCCGAAGCTCTTGCGAGCGATTCAGGAGCAGGATTTCGAAAGGCTGGGTGGGAACCGCACCATCCATGTAGACATCCGATTTGTCGCCGCCAGCAACCGCAATCTGAAAGCCATGGTGGACGAGGGTAAATTCCGAAGCGACCTGTATTATCGCCTCCATGTCTTCCCATTTCATGTTCCACCATTGCGGGAGCGCCGCGAGGACATCCCGATCCTCACCCGTTATTTCACTCAGAAATATTCAAAACGCATGGGCCGCAAAATCGATGCGATTCCATCTGCAGCTATGGACGTTCTCGTGCGCTACGACTGGCCCGGGAACATCCGCGAGCTGCAGAATGTGATCGAGCGATCCGTGGTTCTGACCCGGGGAAGTGTTTTGGAACTTGCCATGCCTGAGATCAGTGCCGGACTGGTTGCCGCTGGGCCGAAATCTGAGCTTGCATCCGTCGCCGAACGGGAAAGGATCGTGCAGGCCTTAAAAGACGCCAAAGGAGTCGTCGCAGGCCCGAATGGAGCAGCGAGGCTGTTGGGATTGAAGAGAACTACCCTCCAGGCCCGAATGAAAAAACTCCGGATCACGCGCGATTATCAGTAGCTAAATCACAGCTTAGTGCAAAGGCTTCCGTCCGAAGACCCGCGTCAGTTCGATGTCATCCGCCGTGCCGAGCTTGCCGTCAGGTCCGGCAGAGACAAGCCGGACAGTTTCGAGGTCCACGCGGATAGCGCTCAGCGGATGGCCCCAGGCATCAAGGCGGAGTACGGGAGCCATATAGAGCGGGAACAGAGAATCCGATAGTCCGACATAGTCGCTGAATTGTGGCAGACGGCCGTTTTTCTGCCGGTAGGCTTCGATTGCGGACGCGATCTTTTCCAGCGCTTGCCGCGTCTCTTCCACCTTTACCTGCTGCAGCGCCCGCAGGATGTCGTCCAGCTTTTCCCACTGCCCCTGACCCACGCGAACCTCTCGAACCACCCATTCGTTCCCCACCTTTTCCAGGCGGAAAGCAGAGTGAAGGTCCGTCTCGACAATCGCCTGCGATCCCATCTGGGAGACCGACAGCACTTCAAGATCACGTGGCGTGAGCGTTGTCGCCTGAGAGCCGATAATCGCTTCGCGCGCCGACTTCTTGTTGATCGACCGGCCGCCGCACCCGTTGAGCAAAAAGGCGGCAAGGCCAAGCAAACCTACGTATCTGCTGAGACGGTGCGTGGTCTCCATGCGAACAATGTATCGCAAACCACTTTCAGAAGTCATCTGCATTTCAGGTGACTGCTCAGCTGCAGCGACAAGGATTCGGTGTTATCGGAATGATTAGAAAGCCAACCTCCAAGGCTCAAGGTACTTGAAGAATCTCCAAGGAATCCTATTGGATCGGAAAACGTCGGCCCTTCTAGGGCCACAGAAGCCGACGCCTCTTTGAGATTCTTTGAGTGCTTTGAGTCTTAGAGGTTCTCTTTGGCATTCGGCCATGCGATACGGTTTCAAAAAAGGCTGAACAGCTACCCATAAACATGCTCGATCTCAGACTATAATGGAATCATGCTCAAACCAGCTGATGCAGCCGGGCGTGCCGCGATAGGCTTGGATGCGCCGGTCCAGTTTCTGAAGGGCGTCGGGCCAAGGCGCGCCGAGGAACTTGCATCCCAGGGCATCTGTACGGTCGGCGATCTATTGGATTGCCCGCCATTCCGTTACGAGGATCGCACGGTGTTCCGGCCGCTTCAGTCACTGCGCGAAGGCGAGTGGGTACTGACGCGGGGTCGGATTTGCAGCGTGGGCAGCTTCGATGCGCGTCGCCGCAAGCTGTCAGTGTTCGGAATCCTCGTCCAGGATGCAACGGGCAGTGTCGAGCTCAAGTTTTTCAACCAGCCGTATCTCCGCAACGTTTACCGGCAGGGAATGGAACTTATCATCTACGGGCAAGCCAAGCGGGACACCTATGCGCATGGACGGCTGTGCTTCATGAATCCTGAGTGCGAGGTGGTGGAGGCGGAAACGGCGGGACTCTCCGTCCATTCGGGGCGTGTGACCCCGATTTATCGCCGTCTGGGGGCGCTGCGCGCACGCGCGTTGCGTCAGATCCTGTTCGCTGCCGTATCGAACCTGCCTCCGGATATGAGCGACCCGCTGCCCCTTTATCTTCGCCGCCAATATCGGCTTCTTCCCAGAGCAAAGGCGCTGTCGCTGATCCATTTCCCCGAACTGCGCGCGAATTCGCCGGAAGGGCGGGAGCGGGAAATGGATGTGCTCAACCACGGCCTGTCGCCGGCGCACAAACGCATGATCTTCGAGGAGCTTTTTCAAGTCCAGGTCGGCGTGGCGATGGTGCGGGAAAGCCGCACGCGTGTGCTGAAGGAACGCAGACTCCACCTTGGCGACGAGGTGCGGATCGCTATCAAGAAAATCCTGCCGTTTCACCCGACCGCTGCGCAAAAGCGCGTCCTGAAAGATATCGCGGACGACATGCTTTCGCAGCGTCCGATGTGCCGGCTGCTGCAGGGAGACGTCGGTTCGGGCAAGACCATCGTGGCGGCACAGGCCGCGATCATTGCGGTGGAAAATGGATTTCAGGCGGCGATCATGGCGCCCACCGAGATCCTGGCCGAACAACACCATTTTTATTTTCGCCGTCTTCTCGAGCCTCTTGGATATTCGATCGACATCCTCAAAGGCAGCCTGCCGCCGAAGGATAAGCGGGCAGCGCTCGAGCGCATCCGTGGTGGTGAGACGCGCATTGCAATCGGAACTCATGCGCTGATCCAGGAAGGAGTGGAGTTTCAGAACCTGGCATTGACGATCATCGACGAACAGCACCGCTTCGGCGTC
>Ga0187881_10001321_pt1 | contig 26534 bp, 22 predicted proteins | sample June2016WEW_19_1_2_FD_133017 | JGI IMG/M metagenome (GOLD analysis project Ga0187881, IMG submission 133017) | Peatland microbial communities from SPRUCE experiment site at the Marcell Experimental Forest, Minnesota, USA - June2016WEW_19_100 | ecosystem: Environmental > Terrestrial > Soil >... | reverse complement strand
TGTGATAAAAACACACATTGGCAATAGCGCAAAAGGAGTCCGTATTGTTCATAACAGAAATGAGTTTCTCGCCCAATACAGATATATGGTCGAAACATTTCACTTGTCCGAGGGTAGATGGCCTGTTGTACAGGAGTTTTTGCCGGGCGAAGCGGCGGGCGTCTGTGTATTGTATCAGAACGGTCGATGTATTGCCGGTTTTGCTGAACGATACCTGCGTTGCAAAGAACCGGGTAAATTCGGCACCTCGACGCTGCGGGAGTCACTTGCTGACCAAAAACTGGTGTCCCACGCTATTGCCGTGATGGACAAGCTGAAATGGCACGGGGTGGCACATCTTGATTTCATAGCGGACAAGGACGGGGACTTTAAACTAATAGAGATAAATCCTCGCCTTTGGGGTGCTCTGGCGCTATCCGTATTCTCAGGGGTCGATTTCCCTTATTTGTGGTATCTTACTGCAATGGGAGAATCTGTCGAAAAACAGAACCCGTCGGGATACCCGCCGATAAAATGCAGGTGGATAGTTGGCGACTGTATGGCATTTATGGGGCTTGTTAGACGAGGGCTGTTCGCTGAGGCGATGCGGGTTCTGGTCCCACAGCGAAAGTGTTTCCATGACGATTTTGTCTTGTCCGACCCGTTGCCCTTCATATTTGAAATTACCGACTACGCCGCGAAATACATTAAATCCGGTGGCTCAACGAATCCTGTCTCAGAGGGAATGATAAGGTGAATAAGATGTATTATGAAGTGCGGATTTGAATTAAACACGCAACTTGACGGCCCTGGAGTGAACCTGAAAATTTAGAATCATTTAAAATACGACATGTTCAATATCATTATCGCCTTAAGGTTTTTTGTGAATCGCTCCCCGTAAACCCTCCATTTTCAGAAAACCCAGTCGCCAGACAACTAAAAACGATACGACAAAAATAGCAGTCAATGGAATTAGGTTATACGGCGTCGAAAGCATCGAGGTTAAAAGACCTGCTAATGCATACAGGCCAGCCAGCAGATAGCATATACCAACCGTTCGTTTCAGAGGTACGCCCCTGTCAATCATCTGGTCATAAATGTGGCCGCGGTCCGAGATAAACAATGGCCTTTTGTTGAGCAGCCGTCTTAACAAAGCGGTGCCTGTATCCACTATCGGCAGTCCGAACACAATTATAGAGGCAATCCACCATCGCGGAGCTTTACGGGCGAACATCATCATCATCGCTGCGACAACAAACCCGAGCAACATGGAGCCGGCATCACCCATAAAAATTTTGGCGGGATACCGATTGAAGGGCAGAAACCCTAAAACTCCGCCCATCAGGGCAAGACAAACTACAACTCTGACAATATCACCCTGGCTGCTGAATGCGAAAGTGGAACGCTGGATTGCAAGCAAAAGCATTCCGACTGCGATTATAACAGTTACCCCCCCGCACAAACCATCAAGCCCATCTAAAAGATTAAGCGAGTTGGTCGCGCCAATAACAAACAAAATAACAACCGGAATACCAATCGCTATTTCGGTAGCATCCGACATCTGCCAGCCAAAAGGCCCGACAATTTCGCTAAAATCCGGCAGGATTCCAGCCTGCATAATTGGCACTGCGGCAAGAATCTGGCCGAACATTTTTTTCGCGGGACTGATATCGAAAATGTCATCGATAACGCCAACGAAACAGGATATAGCGGCCCCGGCAATTATACCGAAAAACCGCCGCATTACTATTGGCAGAACGGGTTCGTTGCGGACAAGATAAACACCGCACAATATGCCGACGAAAAAACCGATTAACACCCCGATGCCGCCAAGGTAAGCAACTGGTTTTTTATGCGTTTTGACAAGGTCGTCCGGTTTGTCAACTATGTTGAACCGAAGCGCAATCGCTTTGCATAACCACGTGGCAATCAATGCACAGGCGAAAGACGATAACAGGACGGGCCAAAACTGAACAGACCAGTCAAGCGGTCTTTTAGGCCCAAGCAGTTCGTTGAACATATCGTTCACACTAAATCCTCATTCAAGCACAAAAACTTCCATTGCCCATTATGTAAGATTCTACAATTTTACGCTGACTCGTCCAGAAAAAATATTTGGATGTCCGGCGATTTCAACGTATAATTAACTAACTTTTAGATGTGACTGTTGGTAATAAGAAAATTGCAATAAATAATCCGCCATGTGCGTCTAACAGTCCGGATTATATCTATGACAGGAAACGAATCATAAATGCGTGTGCTGCTCTCCAATGTTGGGAGACGTGGTTACCTCGTTAAGTACTTCAAGCAGGCATTAAGGGAAGCCGGTGAAGTATGGGGGTCGGACAGCAATCCTTATACCCCTGCGTTCCAATATTGCGACAATGTTTTGCTGGCACAGAAGGTGGAGACGGCGGACTATGCCGATAAACTCCTCTCTCTGTGCATTAAAAACAAGATTGATATGGTCGTGCCGCTGATAGACCCTACTCTGGAAGTTCTTGCGCCACATCGTGACAAGTTCCGCAGCAAAGGTGTTATGGTGGTAGTTTCGCCTGTCAAAACCATTGAAATCACTTTCGACAAATACAAGACCCATCTTCACGCCAAAAAGGCCGGAATCGCGGTTCCTGAAACGGTTACTACCATAGAAGAAGCACTCAAGCTTATCGCCGATGGGAAACTGTCCTGGCCTGTTATGGTAAAACCACGAAAAGGCAGCGCATCGATGTTTATCAATTGTTGTCGCAATGAAAGCGAGCTGAAACTGGCGTTTCAGAACTGCCCGGAGCCATTGATTCAGGAATTTGCTCCCGGCGAGGAATACGGTTACGATATTTTCTCGGACGGCGATTTCAAACCCATTAGCGTCTTCTGCAAGCAGAAAATTGCTATGCGGGCCGGCGAAACCGATAAAGCAGTCAGCGTCAACGATAAAAAACTTATAGATTTGGGCGTTAAAATAGCCCAGGCCTTTCCCGTATTTGGGCCGGCAGATGCGGATGTCAAAATGGGCAAAAACGGACCGTTGTTGCTGGAGATTAACCCGCGTTTTGGAGGGGGCTATCCCTGCTCTCACCTGTGCGGAGCCGATTTCCCCGCCAAGCTGATTGCCCTATGCAAAGGGCAGAAACTTTCGCCGGACATTGGTAATTATCCCGCCGGCGTTTATATGTTCAAACAGGATGAAATAATATCCCCCACTGCCGACGAGCTGAAAAACATTGCCCGCGAACATGACCCAAAGGCCGTTTAATACTCTCGTGTGCCATTGGGGCATTTCCCGTTAAGAGGTATCATTGGTGAGTAGATATTTAGCCGGCTTCGTAATACTAATAGGGTTACTTTTTTGCACAATTGCCGCGGCACTGGAACCCAACGAAATACTGGTTATCGTCAACAAGGATATTCCGGCGTCGGAAGAGCTGGGACAATACTATTGTCAAAGACGCAATGTCCCAAAAGAAAATATCCTGGCCCTGTCTCTTGGAAAAACCCTTGCTGATTCGATTAGCCGGGATGATTACGACAAAAATATCGCCGAGCCGATTCGAAAACGCATTGCTGACCAGGCGCCAAGGCAACCAATCCGGTGCCTGCTTACAACATACGGCGTGCCATACAAGGTAGGTCCTCGCGGGCCACTAAAAGACGAGCAGGAACGCATCACACAACTCGAAGCAACTGCCGGGGAATATGAAAAACAACTCAAGAATTCGCACCTGGCGGATGTGAACGCCATAATCAACAAGGAGCTTAGCAGATTAAAAAGCGAAATTGACCGGATTTCAGGCAGGGAAACCGGGGCGAGCGTTGACAATGAGTTATCGATGGTATTGTTCGGCCCCTATGAGCTTTATCGCTGGCAGCCAAACCAGTGGAACAGGCATAGCAATTATCCCGAAGGCCTGATTCTGGATGTTATGGTTTCACGCCTCGACGGCCCCTCTCCGCAGATTGCCCGCGGACTCATCGATAAGGCGCTATATGCCGAAAAAACCGGCCTGCACGGCTTCGCTTACATCGATTCTCGCGGTATCCCCGACGACAAACAGCCCGGCTCTTACGGCAGTTTCGACCAGAAGTTGCGTAATCTGGCGGTTTTATTGCGTTTTCGCACGACTTTGCAGGTCAGGGAGGAACGAACCGAAAAGCTTTTTGAGCCGCACAGTTGCCCCCAAACAGCGATTTACTGCGGCTGGTACAGCTTGAAAAAATACATCGATTCCTTCGATTTCGTGGATGGTGCGATAGGTGCTCATATCGCCAGCTTCGAGGCGATTGACATTCGGGACCCAAACAGCACCGAATGGTGCCCTTCGATGCTGGTTCACGGCGTTACTGCGACTTTTGGCCCCGTGGCGGAACCATATCTCAGCGCATTCCCGGATCCGGAAGAGTTCTTTCTTGAATTAATAGAAGGCAAATGCCTCGTCGAGGCATTCTACCGCTCACAGCCGTTTTGCTCCTGGCAAATGATGCTTATCGGCGACCCCCTTTATACCCCCTTCGCCAAAAAAGGTTCCTGAGTCGGGCATCAATGATATGCGTATAAGATAGTTACGGGATGCCAGAAAGTGGAGCCATTTGTCCGAAACCTCTGCTTTGTAAACAATTTTCGGTATTGGTATATGCGTTGAGACAAACAGCGTAATAAAATAAGACACTGCAACTGCGATTGTTATCTTATGTCTGCCAGTCAGCCCCACAGCCACCTCTGATTTTTATTGAATATTGATAATTGATAATTTGCCGCCGACGGTCATAATAATCGATTATCAGTTATCAAACGTAAATTATCAATAAGGAGCAACGCTATGTTGCAGTCGATAGTCGAGTTTTTCAGAAGCACAATTACCGAACAGGTGGCAGGTCATCCGGTCTGGTTTATTGTCGGTTTCGCAGGACAGGTGACCTTCGGCGCGAGATTCATTCTCCAGTGGATAGTCAGCGAATACAAAAAACGTTCTCACGTCCCGGTTGCCTTCTGGTACATTTCTATCATTGGCAGCGTCATCCTGCTGACTTATTCAATTCACCGCAGGGACCTTATTTTTATGCTCGGCCTTTCTCTTAATACCCTGATTTACGTGCGAAATCTTCACCTGATTCACAAACACGGGACAAAAGAGCCGGCCGGCAGCCCAGGTTAAAAATTTTGCCAAATTAAATTTGGAGGCCCATAATTATGAGATTGAACGGAGATTCGAAAATTACGAACGGCGTTTTATCCGCCAGCTGCTATCTGGCTGTTTTACTCATTGTCGCACTGTCCGCCTTTGGCGAAACACCGAGACGGCTTCACCCAGGTGAACAGAAAGTCTTTCAACTCCCGGAACCAAACAAGTCGGGCGCGGTCAGCGTGGAAACGGCGATTAATACCAGGCGCATCGCTCGGCAGTTTGCCGATAAGCCGCTAAATTACGCTCAGATTGGACAATTGCTCTGGGCGGGCCAAGGCATAACCGACATGCAGCAGATGCTTCGGGCAGCCCCCTCGGCTGACGCCTTATATCCAATCGAGCTTTATCTCGTCACGCCTGAAGGCCTGTTCGTTTATAATCCCGAAGGACATTCGCTTAAGCAGATTTCCACCCTCGACCTGCGAAAACAGCTTTCGGCTGCCGCCCCCGGACAGGGGCCAGTAGAAGATGCCGCCTGTGATATAATTATCGCCGGCTCCATCCGAAAAGCCGCGGCCAAGTATGGTAATAAAGCCCAGAGATTTGTGCTGTTGGAAGCCGGTTACGTCGCCGAAAATATTCAGTTGCAGGCCGTACCAATAGGCCTGACCTCATTGCCCGTCGGCTCGTTTGAACCGAGAAACATCGCAAGAATCTTCGAATTGCCCGGCGAGCTTGAACCGTTGTTGATTGTCTGTGTCGGCTATCCCTTTGTGCAGCAAAAAACTCAGGAGCAAACCGCCGTCCAAACCACAAAAAAAGCCGTCATCATTGTCACCGCCGCCCAGTATGCTGAAGCGGAGCTTGCTGATATCCTGCGAGTTTTGAAAGAAGCAGGTATCGTACCCGTTGTCGTCAGTTCAAAGATTGGGGCCTCGCAGGGGATATTTGGCGGCATCACCGTCTCCGAGATTACCTTCGACAAATTGATGTTTGAGGATTTCGACGCGGTCGTCTTTATAGGAGGGCTTGGCGATATGGATTATTTTAACAATCCGACCGTGCTCGACATTGCGCGTGAGGCCTCCGCCAGGAACAAAGTCATCGCGGCTATCAGCAACGCCACCACGATTCTGGCAGACGCCGGCGTCCTGCGCGGTATCCGGGCAACCGGCCTGCCGCAGCAGCGGGAGCAAATGAAAAAAGCCGGGGCACAATATACCGGCTCCCCCGTTGAACGGGATGGCCCGATTATAACCGCCAACGATTCGTCGGTTGCCGTGCAGTTTGCCCGCGCGATTGTTACTGCGCTTAAAGCAAACCAGCCGAAATCTGACAAAACACCGGCAAAATAATCTGGGCAAACCTACTTCGAGCTGTTGCCGTGATTATAGCGGTTTGTAATCGGCAGACGCCTGTCCCTGCCGAACGCCTTATGCGTGATTTTTACGCCCGGCGGCGACTGCCTTCTCTTATATTCGTTGCGGTCAACCATACGAATGACCCTGTTCACCGCCTCTTTGGGCAATCCTTCGTCAATCAGTTGCTGGGCCGATTTATCTTCCTCAACGTATCCCTTAAGAATCTCGTCTAAAAGGTCGTATTCAGGCAGCGAATCGCTGTCCTTCTGATTCGGACGCAGTTCCGCTGTCGGCACCCTGTCAATAACGCTTCCTGGTATTACCTCCCTGCCGTTTATTTCGTTGATATAACGAGCAAGCTTGTAAACCATCGTCTTGAAAACGTCTTTGATAACCGCAAACCCCCCTGCCGTATCTCCGTAAAGCGTTGTATAACCCACCGCGATTTCGCTTTTGTTTCCCGTCGTCAGCACCAATGCGCCGAACTGGTTGCTCAGCGACATCAAAATTGTGCCTCTGATTCTCGCCTGTAAATTCTCGTACGCAAGCCCCTTGCTGTCCCAGCCGTCAACTTTTTCGAGCGAACCGTTGAATTGTTCCAGAACAGAGCCGATTGGGATGGTCATAAATTTAATCCCAAGATTTTTGGCGCATCTTTCGGCGTCGCTGATTGTCTCAGCACTGTTGAATTTCGAAGGCATCGTAATTCCGATTACGTTCTCAGGCCTCAGCGCAGCGACCGCGATAGCCGCGGTTAACGCCGAGTCAATACCCCCGCTTAATCCTATCAGCACCCTGTTGAAGCCGTTTTTCAGCACATAATCCTTTGTGCCAAGCACAAGCGCGTGATACGCCTCTTCAAGCACCTCAATATCAGCAACGCTGCTGTTTGGTTGCGGCTCGACGTGAACCGCTTTGCCTTTTTTTGTGATATCCGCTGTCAGCAAATCATCCTCAAACGCCTTGGCCATAGCGACGATTTTCCCCGTTGCGTCGGCGAACATACTCTGCCCGTCAAAAACAAGCTCATCCTGCCCCCCGACAAGATTGCAATAGCCGACCGGGCATCCGAACCGTGTCGCACAATCGCTGATTACACCCTGCCGCGTCTTGATTTTTCCCAGATGAAATGGCGATGCCGATATATTCAGCAGCGCATCGATTCGCCCTGCGCTTTTGAGAAATTTGCCAAGCCAGTTGATATCCCATATATCCCTGCAAATCGTTATAGCAATATTCAACCCGTCCAGCGTGATAATCATCGGCTTGTTGCCCGGCTCAAAATACCGCTGCTCGTCGAAAACGCCCTCGTTGGGCAAAAGGCCCTTGCGATAGACATTTGCCAGTCGCCCATCCTGTAACACCCCTGCGGCATTATAAGTTTTACCTCGATAATAATCCGCAAAACCGGCGACTATCGTTATCCCCGGACAGTCCGCAGCGAGTTTCTCTACAACTTTCCTGTTGTCATCCAGAAAATGTTTCTTTAGCAGCAAATCTTCCGGCGGATAACTGCAAACCGCCAGTTCCGGAAACACAAGCAAATCAACCCCCTGCTTTACCGCCTGCCCGTAAATCTCCCGCATCCTCTTGGCGTTACCTTCAAGGTCTCCCACCACCGCGTCAAATTGTCCTAATCCAATACGCATTTGCTTTGCTCACCAATAAATATAAACACAAGGGCATCGAATTGAAATTGCAAAAAACGGAGAGGGCGGGATTCGAACCCGCGGTACTCAATAAAGAGCACACTGGTTTTCGAAACCAGCTCGATCAGCCGCTCCGACACCTCTCCGAAACCGCCCCGGCTACGACTTAACCCTTCGCCGAGACCTCTTATCCTATACATTTTACCGCGCCAAATTGCAAGAATAATAGGCCTCGCCTGAAAAACCATTGATAACAAGACGCCGCTGCCCTAAAATGGCTGGCTGGCCTATGCGTTCAGTATCGGGGGTAACCTGTGAGCGATTATTTGAATAACCAAGGTGTGATTTGATATACCGACAAAAAACCGGCTTGTCTGTGATTGCCATCTTTTGCACGCTGCTTTTAATGGCGGGCCTCGGTATCTGCGCCGACCCCAACAGCCGCGACACCAAACCGGCAGCGGACATTAATGACCCCAATGGCCCCACCGTTATGTTGAGCTACAACACTCTCAAGCCAGTGAAAACTCCTACCTCCTCGTTTATGTATTTTATTCCCCTTATTTCGCCCACCCTCGTTTCTACCCAAATCAGCCCCAATAACCAACAGCAAGCGATGTTTATATCGTATGAAAAAACCGTCGTCCTTGATTCCTTCACTGTTAGCTGTGAATTCGAGTTGCAGGGAAACGGTTTTTTCAGGGATATCTTCGACTCCAATGGGGTTATAGCCACTTTCCCCGAAGAGATAAAGAAAAACGCCCCCGTGAGTAATCTCCTCGACTATATCAGGTTGGAAGGAGAAGGGTTTGGCCGAATAGACGTCAAGGGAACCATAGCCGATTCCAATGCAACCGTTACGCAGGTGGACGTGCATTTCAACACAAAAGGGAAAAAAAGCCCCGTTACGATTGGGCTCTATAGCATAAAACCTGAAAACGGGCACTATAAATACGAGAACAGGCATAATGAAATTGTCGCACGGGTTGCCACGCTCACGTTCAAAAAATGCGACGGCGAGCCCAGGATGGATATCGAAGTGGTGTCCGTCAATAAGGCGTCAAGACCAAACAGCTACATCGGCAGAGTCAAGGGATTCATCGTCAATTTCTTTATTGAGCCCATCAGAATCTCCAAACTCGGCAATGACACCATGCTCAATTTCGGATACGCCCTGCTGAATAAACAAACGTCGTTTACTTTTCCAAAAGCTATTAATATAAAAAGCCAAACCGTAGCACCGTAACTATTAGGAAGGAGTAAACTATGAACTTACATTCGATAAATCCTCGCGCCTCTATAATAACCGCTGCTTTTATCCTGCTTTCATTCGCCGGCATCGCAATCTGTTCCGATACAGATAACCCCGCCGTCAATTCACAGCCGGACAACGGCGACCCCAACGGCCCAACGGTTTCCTTGAGCTACGACGGCTCGAAACCCGTGAAAAATCCCTCGTCTTCCTTTATGTATTTTATCCCGCTTGTCGCCCCCACACGCGTCGATATGGACATCAGCCCCAATAATCAGCAGCAGGCCTGGATTGTGTCATATGATAAGAAGGTCACAAAAAAAACCTTCTACGTAACCTGCGAATTTCAAATGCAGGGAGCCGGCTTTTTCAAAACCACTCTCGACTCCGACGAGATAATCGCCTCTTTCCGCGAAGAGGTAAAAAAAGGCGATCCTGTTAAAAACGCCCTCGATTTTATCAATTTCCAAGGCGAAGGCATCGGGCGATTAGAGGCATGGGGAACAATAAACGATTCCAACGAAACCGTTAACGAAGTTCAGATTCATTTCAACATCGGCGGCCACGAAAGCCCCGTCACCATCGGCCTTTACTCCGTTAGCTCCGAAAACGGGCGTTATGATTACAGCAAAAGATATAACGAGCTGGTCGCCCGCGCGGCTACCCTTACTTTCAAAAAATGCCGGGGCGAACCGAAAATGGATGTTGCCGTGGCCTCGGTCAACAATGCCTCGGACCCAAACGGTTTCTTCGGCGGTATCGTGGGTTTCTTTGCTAATTTCTTCATCCCCCCGACCAGAATCTCAATTGTAGGCAACGACACTATGCTCAACTTCGGCTACGCTATGTTCAAACAAAAAACAACGTTTACCTTCCCGAAGGCGACCAATATAAAGCCCCCCAAGCCCGCGGCGAATAAATAGGTTTGCTCCGCCGGTTCTGTTCGCCCGAAATATATTGCAACGAGCATCGGATAATTCTAAAATCCCTGATGACTGGTTTAACTCTTTGAAGGACGAAACAATGTATATCATACCGGCTATCGACCTTCGCGGCGGCAAATGCGTCCGCCTAATACAAGGCGACTACCATCGCCAAATCAATTACCAGGAAAATCCCGTCAAACAGGCCCAGGAATTCATCACGCAGGGCGCCGAATGGGTCCACATTGTTGACCTCGACGGCGCAAAGGTCGGAAGGCCCGTCAACTCCCCGACCATTTCCGCCATTGCCTCCCTCGGCAAATTAAAAATCGAGGTCGGCGGCGGACTGCGAACCGAAAGGGATATTAAAACGCTCATAGATTTGGGCGTCGAACGGGTTATCATCGGCACTCAGGCCGTTAACGACTTCGAGTGGTTCAGCGATATGGCTAAGCATTTTCCCGGCAAAGTAGCGCTTGGCCTCGACGCCAAAGGTTCACACGTCGTTACAGGCGGCTGGTATGACGAGCATCCCAAATCCCTGCTCGAACTTGCCCGCGAAGCCGCTGTGCTGCCCATAGCCGCCATAATCTACACCGACGTTGCCAAAGACGGCATGCTCGCCGGGCCTAATTTTGAAAGGACCAATGTCCTTATTCACACCGTTTCGGTGCCCGTTGTCGCCTCCGGCGGCGTAACTACCGTCTCGGATATCAAAAAACTGGCCTCCCTCGGCGCTGCCGGCGCTATTGTTGGCCGGGCGCTCTATGAGGGTTCTCTTACCCTGCCGAACGCCATTAACGCCACAAAAAACCCTTCCTGATACCCCCCACAATGCCTCTCCACAATACTCGTTTGGGGAGCTTTTACCGCTTTTCTGCAAATATATAAACACACAAGAGGGTTGACTTTTTCAACCAAATCGTTTATGGTATTACTAATTGAGGAGTAATATAAATTTTGGTGGGAAAATTTTAGAGGGTGTTCTTATGAAAAGCACCAGGATAGGTTTTTTTGTCATCATCTGGTCACTTTGGGCTTTTTGCTCATTCGTCTGTCCGACTGATTCCTGTCTTGCCAAATACTCCGGAGGAGCAGGCATCCCGGGCGACCCCTACAAAATCGCCTCCGCCACTGACCTGATGACGCTGGCGGGCAGCACCGCTGACTACGATAAAAATTTCGTCCTTACCGCCGATATCAACCTCGCCCCCCGCAAATTTACCACTGCGGTAATTGCCCCGGACGGAGATAACTCCGGTACCTATTTCGACGGTACACCCTTTACGGGCAACTTCAACGGCGCAGGTCATCAAATCAGCAACCTCGCCATTAACACTTATGGTGTTGGAAACGATTTTCTGGGCCTCTTCGGACTCATTTCCGGCCAAGTTGAAAATCTTAATATGGTAAATATCAGCATCATCAGCGGGGATGCTTCATACTACTCAGGCGGACTGGCAGGGGAAAACGACGGCAACGTCATAAATTGCTCGTCCTCAGGAACCATCACAGCCGGCTATGAATTGCAATATGCGGGCGGCCTCGTCGGAGAAAACGACGGCTATATCACCAATTGCTCGTCGACGGTCGCACTCACAGGCAAAGACCAATCCGCTTTTATTGGCGGGCTTGTCGGCTACAACTACCAATATAGCATCATCGGCTCTTCCGCGACCAGCTCTGTCAAATGCGGCAACGACTCATACTACATCGCAGGCCTTATCGGTTACAACTACGATGGAGATATCAACAATAGTTCCTCATCGGGCAAAGTAACAGCCGGAGACGGCGCGGATTCAGTCGGCGGCCTCATCGGCGATAACGGCGGTACTATCAGCCGATGTCTCTCCTCAGGTGCCGTCACGGGCGGAACCAATTCCTGGCGTTTCGGCGGGCTTATCGGCGTCAACTACCAGAGCGACATCAGCAATTGCGTCTCCGCAGGCAATGTCTCCGACGGTAATAATTCCCAGTATATCGGCGGGCTTGTCGGGGATAACGACGGCAATATCGCCGATTGCTGCTCGACCGGCACCGTCACGGGCGGCGCCGAATCCGGCGGCCTCGGCGGGCTTATCGGAAATAACGAGGGCAGCATCACCAGGTGCTATTCCAAAAGTATCGTTACCGGCGGAAACGGCGTTTTACAGATTGGCGGACTCGTCGGATACAATTATGACGACGATATTAACGACTGTATCGCGACGGGCGCAGTTACCGGTGGGAATGATTCGTCTTCCGTCGGCGGGCTTGTCGGATACAACTACGGCGGAGATATCACCGATTGCTGCTCGACCGGTAAGATAACTGCCGGAAATGGCGCTGATTCAGTAGGCGGCCTCGTTGGCGAAAACGACGGCTCTGTTGAACGCTCTCTTGCCACAGGCGCAGTCATAGGCGGAAATGAAGTGTATTACCTCGGCGGCCTGGTCGGCGAAAACTACCAGGGCCGAGTCAGAGATTCTTACGCCATCGGCGCCGTCACCGCCGCTGATGATTCCGAATCCGTTGGCGGACTCGTCGGGGATAACGACAGCGGTAACATCGGCTATTGCTCCTCAATGGCCAAAGTTACAGCCGGAAATGAATCCGATTCCATCGGCGGACTGGTGGGAAGCAACAACCTCAATATATTCCGCTGCTTCTCTACCGGTGCCGTTTTGGCTAAAACCGACTCATACTACCTCGGCGGACTGGTTGGGTATTCCGAACAGGGCAGCATCAGTGATTGCTTCTCCTCCGGCGCTGTTACAGCCGGCAATGGCTCATCTGATTTCGGCGGCCTGACGGGTATAGTTTTCGAAGCAAGCATCAAGAATTGCTATTCGACAGGCGTTGTCAGCGGTGGCAGCAGTTCATACGAGATCGGCGGACTGGCCGGCTGGTGTGACAGCAACACAATCATCACCAGTTCTTATTTCCTTGTCTCCAGCGGCCCCGATAACGGTTACGGCCAGCCATTGACCGATGCGCAGATGAAACAGCAAAGCAGTTTCGTCGGCTGGGACTTTGCCGGCGAAACCGCCAATGGCTCCGAGGATATCTGGGATATATGCCAAGGCCTCGATTACCCCAAATTCGCCTGGACTTTCAGCCATGATTATAAAATCGGGATTAATAAATGCACAGTCGCCGCTGGAGCCAAAAACAACTTTGGCTCCATTGCCTTTTCAGGCCTTATCAACGTCACTGCCTGCGACTTCGCCAACGCCGATGTTGTCAATGTCGCGATTGATTCCAAATATATGGATACGCATGTCTTAACTTTCCCCGTCAGCGGCCATTATAAAAAGGGCAAATACAGCTTTTCAGGAACACAAAACGGCATAAAAGAATCCTTTAAGTTCGATTCTAAAACCCGCAAATTCTCCCTCTCTGCCAAAAATATCGACCTGTCGGGCTTATCCTGCCCATTAAACGTCCGAATCAATATCGGCGACTACAACACCGAAGCTGCCCTCGATGAAACCATAATCAACGGCCCAAAAAAAACCGCCCCAGTAAAGCTCCTGATGGGTTTTGGTAATTTCCTGCGAGTCGATAAAACCCAGGTCAAACACGATAAAACCGGCGACCAGCTGATTATTACGGGCACCTTCGCGGTCGAAAACACAAATGTGAATTTGGCCAATATCAACTTCTATGTCACACTCGGCCCGCGTATTTTTATGATACCCGCCAACAACTTCAAATATAGCTCGGGAGCATATTCCTGCTCAGGCGTAGCATTATTCGATGGCGGCACTATAGGCGCCCGGTTTGATTTCAACAAATATTCCTTTGTCATTACGCTGAAACATTACAGTGTCCCGTCATATTCAGGGACCGTCAACTTCGGCATCGACTTCACCGGCTTCAGCGAAACCGCCAATGCCATAATTACGCCTTAACCGCCCTCGCCCTGCGAGCACTGAATTTGTCGAAGGGGTGACGAGAACACGACCACGCAGGATTGACTTTTTCCTCGAAATTGTATATCTTATTATCTTACAGGAAGTAACATTATGTCTGGTAGAATTTTGATAGGATAATTGTGTGAAACACACCTCGGTATTATTTGTGGTCATCTGCTCTATTTTGGCCGTGTCCCCCTTTGCCGCCTATGGCCTCGCTTTCACACTCTCCAACGATGCTATTATGGCGCTGGATTACAACGATCGTGATTTTTATTATCCTTACATTAATGAGGCCCCTATTCTCGCGATTACAGATGTGAATGGGTCGGGCGTTCAATTTGACATCCTGTTTCCCGACCCTCACAATTATAGTGGTCAATATCCTCCTTTGTTGGAACGGACATCAAGCGTACGCGGAGGCAATGGCGTTCTTGCCGGGCGAGACATAAGTATGTTCGATGCCTTTGCACTGAAGTTTACTTTGCTTTCTGCCAGGGGCGTTTCGACGTCTGATGCAGTTGGGTCTTTAGTTGTTGGTTCAATGATTAACGAAGCTGTTTACTCGTTGGCTTTCAACCCTGAGTATATCGCAATTAACAATTCATACCCCCCTGCTAGTGCAACGTCGCTTACTACAACAAATGCTAACCAAATCAGCACGGTTGGTTTTAATTGCTACATTCCTTACAGGGATTATGACGAAAGTTATCCCAATCCTTGGGACCCATGTGGGGCTATAGTAAGCATCCTTGTTGAGCCGGCTCCTGATGCCGTGGTTATGACTTCCAACCCTAATCAGGTCTTCCAGCTTGTATCTATCAACAAATGCACTGTTGCCGCGGGCGGCAAATACAATGATAAAATTTCCTTCTCGGGCAAAATGAATCCTGTATATGACAACCTTTATCTCACAAATTTTATCCAGATTGCCATTGGTTCCGACGATATGGCCGACCCGTGTGTTATTATGATTCCCACCAACAATACTCATGCTAATTACAAGAAAACAGGCAAATTCAGTTACTCCGGAACCGACGAAAATGGCGCAAAGAAATCCTTCAAGCTCGATTTCAAAACCCACAAGTTCTCTTTTGCCGCCCAGAACGTTAACCTGTCCGGCTTATCCTGCCCGTTAAAGGTCAGAGTCGATATTGCCGGTTTTGACGCGAATACCAACGTTGATGAAACCATAGTCAACGGCAAAAAGCTGATACCCATAAACCTCCTGATGGGCGTCAAAGATTCCCTGCGGGTTGATAAAATAAAGGTCAAATATGGCTCTAAAATGAACAGCGACCAGTTGACCGTCAGCGGCGGCTTCTCGGTTGCTTCAGTAGAAACCACCGAGGCAAATCTAGTCGATTCTGTTTTCGACGTCAACCTAGCCAGCCAGTCGTTTTCTATACCGGCCAAAAGCTTCAAGGGGAAAAATGGTAAGTTTACCTGCTCGAATGCGAAATTAGACGGCGGTATCGGCATCGCCGCCGCCACCTTTGACTTCAACAAATGCACCTTCGCCATTACGATAAAAAATACCAGTGTCGATTATCCTGGTGATACATCACAATTTGCCGTTCAGTGCGCCGACTTCAACGCGAATACCGAAGCTGAAATTACCTATTAACCTGCCTCGCCATTCGTAACCTCGGCGTAGCAGGGCAACGCCCTCCGTAGCTCGCAGAGCGAAGGAGGGTCCGGAAATATCTGCCGCCTTGCTCATAGAAACCCTTATTTACCGGCTCCAAACCAGCCACTATATGTAGTGTGTGTTCTTATGGCCAAAAATCTTAGCTGATAAGTGATTGTGGATGAGATTAAATCCGCCATTTCTACTTTTTTTAATGCTATTTTCAGTATTGAAACCTCGTTTTTTTGCCAAAAACGAACATAATTCCCGCTTCTACAAATGGTTAAGCAAATCTACGCCTTGCTCTCGCATTCGCTAAAGTTTTTAAGGCATCATTGTCGATAACAACACTGTAAATAAGATTGGGGTCCCAAAAAGGATTATGGGACATACAAGATATAGTGGTTGATAGCTTATGGTCGAAAAGACGGAAATTTTCGCCTGCGGCTCGATAGGCAAGGTAATATTGATGTCCGATTGTACTCGCAAAAATTGGCTCACAGAACAAAGGCGCAACCTTGAACCGCTTCGCGGGGAGTATGCCGAACCAGCAGATGACCTGATTGCAGATGATGACCTGCTTATGGAGCAGATTCTCGAAAATATGAACGGCACGCCGCTCGGTCAGGTGCTTAAGAAAATCGCCGTGATGCCAGAAGTCAGGAAACAAAAAGTCCTTAAGGTTCGCCGGCAGCTCACGGAAGGCAGATACAACCTTACTGAACGGTTAGACCTTGCTTTGGAAAAGGTGCTCGACGACTTGGATATCTAATAAAAACAGCCGGGCTTTACCCCACCGCACCCGGCTGCACTGCCAGTTCCGTTTTAACGGAACTGTTGCTGGCAAATACCGCAGGTTTACTCAACGGCTCACATTATTGTGAGCCGCTTGTGTTTATATAACCGTTTACGTTACTATCTCCGGAACATCATCATCCGGCTCATCCATATCCACCGGCTTATATCCTGGCTGCTTCGACCTATCCAATTCTTCCTTGAACGCAGCCACCACCTTGTCCTGAATCTTCTTCCTGCACTCGGCGTTTATCGGGTGCGCAATGTCGGCGTGCAGCTTCATCCGGCCTTTCATATCCTTCTTCGCACGGTCATCGGGCAGCCCGGCCCCGCAGTTATTGCAGAACTTTGCCCGGAGGTGGTTCTTGCCCCCGCACTTCTCGCAGTGGTCGCTCATCTTCCTTGACGGCATCGCCACAAAATATCCGTTGGTACCCTCGATTATCTTTATATCACGCACCACGAACTCATTGTCCATTGTCACCGAGCAAAACGCCTTCAACCTGTCGTCCTTGTTCTCTATTAGCTTCACTCTCACTTCGCTGATTTGCATACTCTCGCCTCACCTATTAGCTACCAACTGTTGCTGTTTAATATCATGCTCTTGCAGCCAAAATCTAGCGCAAGCTTGTTTTGATATGTCACTACCTTTTCCTCATTGCCTTTGTCAATAACACAATACATCGACGAACCACTCCCGCTCAAGCACACAGGCCCGATTCCTGTTCGTTCGATACCCTTTTTCAGCTTTCTAAGCTTCGTATTCAACTCAAAGCAACTTTCCTGGAGCATATTTGCGCACAATTCGCAAACTAAATCAATCCTCTTTTTCTTAATATACCCGCTTATTGCCCTGTGAAACTGTTCGTATTTCGCCGTATCGTGCCGATAGTTTCCGTAAACCCTTTTAGTGGAAACACTTACGTCAGGAACAACCAGAAATACCCTAAATTCACTTTTTGGCAATTTTTGCACTTTTTCCCCTTTGCCGGTGCAAAAGCTCATTGGTCCCCCCAAAAAGAACGCTATGTCACTGCCTAATTGTGCCGCTAATCCCCCAAGCCTTTTTTGGCTAAGCCCCAGTTTCAGGAACCCGTTGATGCCCATCAATGTCCCCGCCGCATCACTGCTGCCCGACCCCAGTCCTGTCCCCGCAGGTATATTCTTCGTCAGCGTAATCTTAACCGATACACCCTGTTTTTGTGATACCCTGATTCTCTGATACCCTGATTCCAGTATCAGTTTAGCCGCCTTATAAACCAGATTATCTTTTCCCTCCGGTACCTCGTATGGCCCCTTGCAGATTAATTCAATCCCTTTTTTCCTCCCCGGCTCAATCAGTATCTCATCATACCAGTTGATTTTCGCCATTATGGTTTCCAGCTCGTGATAACCGTCAGGCCGCTTGCCCGCGACCAGTAACGACAGATTGATTTTCGCCGGGGCCCTCACCAGCAAACCATCGCCGATATTTTCAAATTGTTTTTCCATACTCATGGCATTATACCCGGTATTCGCAATAAATTTGTCGAAGGATAGTTTATGGCAAGTGGCCGTCGAAGACAATACATTGTTCCTCGGCAGATGGTTCGTCGGTTCGCTAATGAACAAGGTAAATTACACACCCTGCAACTTCGGCTGGCGGAGATTATGCTTTGGGGATTATAATCCCAGGTATGTGGTTTTTTAAGAAATGGCGTAGAAAGCGGATAAGGCAGCGGCCCTTCCCGCCGGAATGGGCTGGTATAATTGAAGGGCATGTGCTGTTCTATCGCAGGTTGTCTGTGCTCGACAAAGAGGAATTGAAACAGCATATCCTCGTATTTTTAGCTGAGAAGCATTTCTTCGGTTGCGGCGGACTGACGATTACCGATGAAATCAAGGTAACAATAGCGGCCCAAGCGTGTGTATTGCTTTTGCACCGCGAAACCGATTACTACCCGGGATTGTATTCGATACTCGTTTACCCGGCGGCATACGTCGCAAAAGCGACGAGACATCTGGCGGGCGGGGTCGTCGAAGAAGGATTCGACGTGCGATTAGGCGAGTCGTGGCATCGCGGGGCGGTTGTGCTGTCGTGGGATGATATCCGGCAAGATGCGGCGGACGTACGTGACGGACATAATGTTGTGTTTCACGAATTCGCACATCAATTGGACAGCACCTGCGGACAGGGCGACAGTTCCGCGGTGCTACAGCAACGGTCAACGTTTATCACCTGGGCAAGAGTGCTTCATAAAAATTATATCAAGCTTCTGCAGGATTTATCGAGTAATAGGCCGACGCTATTGGGTTCATACGCAGGGCAGGACCCGGCAGAGTTTTTCGCGGTCGCAACCGAATACTTCTTCGAACGGCCAAAGGATTTGCAAAAGACATATCCGGATTTGTATCGGGAGCTAAAAAACTTTTACAACCAGGACCCGGCAGAGATGTAGAATCGAGCAAAGCTTATATTCTATGGGGACTGGCTGTCGGATTTTGTAACGACTATCCATTCACAGGCGTCGGTATACTTTTTGCCGCCTTTATAGCCGATTACATTTACCTGGTTATTCCCAAGCACAAGCCCGACATTTTCCCAGGTAATCTTGTGGATATCTGAATCCATTTTTTTCTTCGATATCAGTTTGCTATTGATGTACAACTCGACTTCATCGAGATTTGTGTAAACCGCAACCTGCACATTGCTTTCAGTTCGCTGCGTATTGCGTCTGCTGAGGATATAAAGGACCGGCTCATCGGACCAGTTTGCCTTGTAGAAATAGAAGGCGTCTTTTTTCACCTGGCGGTCATGCGTAACAAGCCCCTTATGATTAATAAAATCACGGTCGCCGCGTTTAGCAAACGTCCAGCTGAAGTCGAACATGTTCCATATAAACTTGCACCAGATATCGTCCCTGTCTTTTATATTCTTCCAGACCTCCTCATGGTAAAGACGCTGGTATTGTTCGGGGAAAAACCTGCCATAAGGATTAGGACGATTCGGGTCTTCCTGCTGCTGGCTGATACAACCTTCGGCGCCGTATTCGCTCAGGCCGCCTTTAATCTGGGGGTGTTGTTTGTGAAGGTTGTCATACCAAGTGACATATTTGTCAAACTTGTCGTAGTACCAGCCGAAGTACCAGTTCCATGCGGCGACATCCGTCACAAAATGTCTGCCTGTAACCTGCGTGAAATCTGCTTGGGTGGTTAAACGATAAGAATCCAGCTGTTTGGCGGTCTGATGCAGCGATTTTACATCTTCGGCTGAGATTGGGATTTCGTTGTACATTCCCCAGAAGAAAATAGATGGGTGATTGTAGTTTTGTTTGATAAGCTCCGTCAATTGCTCTTTGCAGTTCTGAAGATATGCGGGATTTTCCGCCCGATACGATGGGGTGTTCGGAATTTCCGCCCAGACCACAAGCCCTTTCTCGTCACACAAGCTGTATATCTTATCCGCTTGCTGATAATGAGCCAGCCGCACTCCATTTGCGCCAAGCTCAAGAATCAATTCGATATCCTTTTCGTGCTGCTCATCGGTTAACGCAGAACCAAATCCTTCCCATTCCTGATGCCTGCACACGCCGTGCAAATGATACTGCTGGTCGTTCAGTATAAGACCTTTGTCCCTGTCAACTTCGAAGAATCGCAGCCCAAGCGGCTGGTCTATTTCGTCTATTCTTGTTCCATTTGCGTTTTCCACTCGCACATTCAGCTTGTATAAATACGGGTCTTTTCTGGCATTCCAGAGATGCGGATTGTCTATATGAATTTTCGAAACGCTTTTGGCCTGCTGATTATTTTTTACAATAACTTTTTCACTGCTCTGAGCAACCACATTATTATTGTCCAGCACGGTCGTCTTCAGCATTACTTCGGCGTCGTTTTGGTCTTTTGAATCCAGAAGCGTCGCCACTTCAATATCCGCCTGTTTCTGAGAAACGCTCACGGGGCGGATATATACGCCGCTCGAAGCGTAATCAAGAGGGGAAATACATAAGCAATCCGTGCTGAATACGGTGACGGGACGGTAAATGCCGCCGAACAAAGGATAAAGATAAGTCCCGGAAGGCGCCACGTCCGGCTGCATTGAATTATCCACCTTGACGGAAATGCCGTTTTTCCGGCCAGTCCTGACCTGTCGGGTGATTTCGTAGCAAAAAGCTGAATAACCGCCTTTGTGCCGGCCAATGAAAACGCCGTTGACATATACATCGGATACCAGGCATACACCTTCAAAACGAATAAAGTATCGCCTGCTATTTTGCTTCTTTGGCAAATCAAAACTGCCGCGATACCATCCTACCCCCTGATAACAATGGTCTCCCTCAGTCAGAACGTCTTTCGCATTCCAGGTATGAGGGATAGTCACGCCTTCCCATCCTTGTTCCGATATCTTGTCGCCGCTTTCAGCAGAGTGTATGTCGCCTTTATAAAACTTCCAGTCAACGATATTAAAGCTGTCGCGATAGCCCAAAAAACCCTGCGAAAAAGCGTTGTCTGCTCCAAAAAGACCCACCAAAACCAATGCAACGAAAATTTTAATCTTCATTCGCTTAATCCATTATCGCAAAACCATGTTTTAATTGTTCGAGCTTATCGGTCGCACTGTTCATTATTCCGATAAGATAATAATATGCAAACATATAAACGTGAAGAGTAAAAGGTGCGGATTTAGGTTGCAAACGGGCCGGCACAAGGGATAATATCCATAATCATAAATGTCTTCACCCGTATTGCAGAACTGAATGCTTATAAGAGGAAACGGCAAATGAAAAGGTTGTCGGCGGTATTAGTGGTATTGGTAATGCTGGGGATATGCACATCATCTTACGGTTATTTCCTTATTTATAACCTGTCGGGCACAATTAAAGGAACGGATGGGACGGTTGATATAACAAGGGTGACGATTCCCTTCAGGGGTTTTCTGGTAATGAACTTTGATAATGACACCAATTCGCTCGTTGACGCGAACATGATTATTTACGGCAGAGACCCCAACAGCCATAGGGTTTACGTCCAGCTCAACGCACACGACAGCAACGAGTTCCTCGATGCGTTTATATTGACGCAGAACGTGAGGAATTTCTACGGGCTCAACGGCAACTCGCCTTTCGGTTTCGGGTCACTTATAATGGGCAACGTCCATAGAACAAATGTCGGTTCTGGAATCAGAAAAGATATCGCCACGGCATTGAGCGGCCCTATTACGGAAGAAGAAGGTATATTCCTTGGTTTAGACCAGGATATCACGGGGTTAGGAAATATGTCGGCGACGCTTTACATCATTGCTACAAGAGGAGTCAATAGCCCTCATAACCATGTTGCCCCGCATACGCAGGATGGAATTATTGATACACTAAAAGTGATACTGGCAGAAAAGCACTACAAGGCAGTGAGTATCCCGTCGCCGCTATAACGGCGGGAACAATATGCCCAGGTATTTATCAATCGATAGTAAAGCAAGAGGAAATGATTGAATGTTTAATTAGAGGAAACGGAAAATGAAAATGCTGTCGGCATTGTTTGTGGCATTGGTAATTTTAGGGATATGCACTTCATCTTATGGTTATTTCCTTGTTTATAACCTGTCGGGGACGATTAGAGGGGTAGATGATACAAATGCAGTAACGATTCCCTTCATGGGTTATCTGGTAATGAACTTTAACGACGGCACCAATTCGCTCGTTGACGCGAACATGATTATTTACGGCAGAGATCCCAACGGGCATAAGGTTTACGTCCAGCTCAACGCACACGACAGCAACGAGTTCCTCGACCCGTATATATTGCCGCGGGACGTGAGGAATTTCTACGTGCTCAACGGCAACTCGCCTTTCGGTTTCAGGTCGCTTATAATGGGTAACGTCAATAGAACAACTATCGGTCCTTCAAACAGAAGATATATCGCCCCGGTGTTGAAGGGCGTTATCAGGGAAGAAGAAGGTATATTTCTTGATTTAGAGCATGATCTTGCGGGGGTAGGAGGTATTTCAGCGTCGCTTTACATCACGAAGACCAAAATGTTCAATGACCCCGGCGCTCTGTGGACGCAGGATACCATAATTGATGAGTTAAAAGGGATACTGGCAGAAAAGCACTACACATACACAGAAGTGAATAAACCGGCGCCAATTTAGCCGGCGGAATAACCGAATGTAACGCCGGCCTGCTCCGAATTGACGGGGTGGGCCGGTTTTTTTATGCGCGGACTTTGCCGGGTTGATTATCAATGGCCGATGGCGTATCATTTAAACAAAGCTGATTACCTGGAGGTATTGAATATGAACAGACAGAACGTATTCTGGTCGGCGATTCTAATCGCGATGATTGTTACGGGAATTGCTTTAGCGGAGACGAGTAAAACTGTGCCTCTGGAAATCGGGGCGGCTGCGCCGGATTTCAGTTTGCCCGGCGTGGATGGTCGAGAATATCGGCTGGCAGACTTCGCGGACGCGAATATACTCGTGATTGTGTTCACCGCTAATCACTGCCCGACGGCGCAGGCATACGAAGGCCGGCTGATGCAATTGGTTACGGATTATAAGAGCAAGGGGGTGGCGGTCGTGGCGATATCGCCGAATGACCCGCAGGCAGTCCGGCTCGACGAGATGGGATATACCGACATAGGCGATTCTTTTGAGGAGATGAAGCTTCGCGCGGCGGAGAGGAAGTTTAATTTTCCGTATCTTTACGACGGCCAGACACAGACGGTATCCCGTGCTTATGGCCCGGTGAGCACACCTGACGTATTCATATTCGACAAGGAACGCAAACTGCAATACTCAGGCGCAGTCGATAACTCCGAAGACCCAAGTAAAATAAAGAAGAGCTTTGTTCGGGACGCGATTGACGCGATGCTCGATGGGCGAGAGATTACGATAAAGAAAATGAAGACGTTCGGCTGTACGATAAAATGGGCGGACAAGCGAAACTCGGTGCAAAAGGCATTTGCGGAATGGGCAAAAGAGTCGGTTGAGGTGAATCTTATAGACGCCAACGGCGTGCGTGAGATTATGAAAAATAATTCGGGTAAACTCCGGCTGGTCAATATCTGGGCAACATGGTGCAGGCCTTGTGTAATTGAAATGCCCGAATTAATCAACATAAACCGGATGTATCGAAACAGGGCATTTGAAATGGTAACAATCAGCGGGGATATGCCGAGCAAAAAAGACGATGTTATAAAATTCCTGAAGGATAAACAAGTTTCCTGCACCAATTATCTGTTCAACTCGGAGGACAGAACCGAAATGTCCGATGCGCTGGACAAGGGCTGGGAAGGCGGTATCCCTTACACAGTTATTATAAAGCCGGGCGGTGAGATAATTTATCGGCATACCGGCCCGATAGAGCCGCTTGAAGTGAAAAAGGCAATAATTGGCTACCTGGGCAGATATTACTTCTAAAACAAGGCAAAAGGGAAAAAGTAAAAGGAAAAAAACGGAGGAGATAGAGGGGTTTGTGTTTTTTAGGGTGGTATGTTAAATTGGCGTGGCAGAAGAGCCCCGCAATAAATTGCGGGGCTAAACATTAGGATGATTGGAGTTAAAAATTGGCTGAGACGTTATTTTACAAAATACTTGGGGCGCACCTTGTTGAAGGAAAACTCGCGGCAGGCGAGCAGATTGGGATACGGATTGACCAGACGCTGACGCAGGACGCGACGGGAACGACGGCGTTCTTGTTGTTCGAATCGATGGGTGCCGGTCGAGTAAGGACTGATTTATCGGTCAGTTATATTGACCATAATATGTCTCAGTTTGGGCCGGAGAACCATAACGACCATTTGTATTTGCAGACGATAGCGGCCAAAAGCGGGGTTTATCATTCGCGGGCGGGCAACGGGATTTGCCATCAGGTTCATTTGGAACGGTTCGCAAAACCCGGTGCGACATTGCTGGGGAGCGATTCGCATACGCCTACTGCGGGGGGAATCGGGGCAATAGCGATAGGTGCGGGCGGATTAGACGTTGCGGTTGCGATGGGCGGAGGACCATTTTACCTAGCTTGCCCAAGAGTTACAGGCGTTAAATTGACAGGGCAACTGACTGACTGGGTTGCGGCGAAAGACGTAATCCTGAAACTCTTGAGCATACTGACTACAAAAGGTAACGTCGGCTGGGGTGTTGAGTATTTCGGGCCCGGGGTTGCGACGCTGACTGTGCCGCAACGGGCGACGATTACGAATATGGGAGCGGAACTGGGGGTAACAACAAGCGTTTTCCCCAGCGATGAGCAGACAAAGAAATTCCTGGCTGCGCAGAAGCGGGAAAAGGATTATCAGCCAATGAGCGCAGACGCGGGGGCGATTTATGACCGGCTGATTGAGATTGATTTATCGAAGCTTGAGCCAATGGCGGCATGCCCGTCGTCGCCTGATAACGTGAAAACAATCGCAGAAATCGCCGGGACAGAAGCCAAGCAAATAGCGATAGGAAGCTGCACGAATTCGAGTTACGCGGATTTGATGATGGTTGCGACAGCATTAAAGAGCAGGAAGATTGACCCGACGGTGGAGTTAGCGGTTGCGCCGGGAAGCAGGGAAGTTTTGAATATGTTGGCGGCCAACGGCGCGCTGGGAGATATTATATCTGCGGGGGCAAGGATTCTTGAGAGCGGATGCGGGCCTTGTATTGGGCTTGGCTTTTCGCCAGCGGACGGAGTCGTGAGCTTGCGGACGTTCAACCGGAATTTCGCGGGAAGAAGCGGAACAAAAGACGATAAGGTATTTCTCGTGAGTCCTGAGACGGCGGTGGCATCGGCTTTGACGGGTAAAATTACCGACCCGCGAGAAATGAAAAAATTATTCGGGACAAATTACCCGAAGATTGAGCAGCCGGCGAAATTTATTATCAATGATAATATGATTGAGGCACCTTTGAATGAGAAGGAAGCGGCGAAGGCGGAGGTTATTCGCAGGACGACAATAGTTGTGCCCGAACAACCGAGGCAATTGCCCGCAGATTTGAAGGCGGAAGTATTGATAAAGTGCGGCGATAAAATTACAACCGACCACATAATGCCCGCGGGGGCGTTTTTGAAGCTCCGCAGCAACGTGCCGGAATACGCAAAGGTTGTGTTCCACTGCTTCAATGAAAAGGGCAAGCCCAGTTTCGCTGAACGGGCGATGAAGGTGAAAAATGAGGACAGAGGCGGTGTTATTGTTGCCGGGGCGAGCTACGGACAAGGGTCATCGAGAGAGCACGCGGCGTTATGCCCGATGTATTTAGGTGTGCGTGCCGTGATTGCCAAGAGTATCGAGCGGATTCACAGGGCGAACCTGATAAACTTCTGCGTTGTGCCGATAGAATTGGCCAACCAGGATGACTACGAGAAAATCAGCCAGGGCGATAATCTGCGGATAGACGGCTTAGTCGATGCGATAAAAAACAAAAACGAAGTAAAGATTGTCGAAGAAAAAGGCGGATATGAGATTACCGGGAAATTAAACCTGTCGGGCAGAGACCGGGAAATATTGCTTTCGGGTGGGCTGTTGAAGTATACACTTGAGCAGTCGAACAAAAAAGCCGGTAAAAAAGAGAAAGCCAAACGATGAGGATAGCGAGATTCATATTGGCGCTGACGATTGCGGCAGCAATAACGACGTCGGCAGCGACGACAAAAACCAACGGCAATAAATTGCAGGCCGGCGATAAATTATTACCTGATGATTACGTTTTTGCGGGAGTTGACGGCAAGCTGGTTCAAACAGGGACCGACAAATGGGCGTTTGAATTCGAATCCGCAGCGAACATAGGCGGAGTGGAGATAAAAGCAGGGCAGACAGTGGAAATGCTTGGCTCGGCGACACTCGAGAAAATGATATTGGACGCCAAAGAGCGAAACGACACGATGTTCAGGATATGGGCGAAGGTGGCGAAATTCGAGGGGAAGAATTATTTGTTCGCGGTATATTATCTGTCGCTTCGCAAGATAGA
>Ga0187881_10001319_pt1 | contig 26568 bp, 30 predicted proteins | sample June2016WEW_19_1_2_FD_133017 | JGI IMG/M metagenome (GOLD analysis project Ga0187881, IMG submission 133017) | Peatland microbial communities from SPRUCE experiment site at the Marcell Experimental Forest, Minnesota, USA - June2016WEW_19_100 | ecosystem: Environmental > Terrestrial > Soil >... | reverse complement strand
GCTACAAAATTTATTCATCGTGGGCCCTCCTTTAGTTGTGATGGGATTTCTGGGGAGAAATCTTTCCATCACAATATTATCTGAGGGCCTCTTCTTTTTCAAAACCTAATTTGGACAAGACTGGTAATGATTAGATTATTAATGAAGGGAGGTGAAAAAGATGCGAAAGACGGTTGTGTTATTAGGATTGGTGATACTCATGGCTTTAGGCGTGACCTACGCTTATGCTCAGGCACCTGGGTCTGATCCGGGGCATAAAGGAATGCACGAATCCTGGGGCCATGGAAAAGACCATTCATTGACTCCCGAACAAAAGGCAAAAATCCAAGGATTGCGCCGAAATTTCAGGGGAGAAAATGCAAAACTGATCGGTGCGATCGTGACCAAGAAGCTGGAGCTTCAGTCTTTATGGACCGATCCGAAATCTGATTCCAAGGCGATTCTCGACAAAGAAAGAGAATTGAGAGATCTTCGAAATCAGCTGAAAGATAAAGCTGTCCTAATGAGATTGGAGGTTCGAAAGCTCCTCACGCCTGAACAAATCCAGAATTGGAAGCTACACCGAGGAATGTGTGGCTGCCACAGGATGGGCGGCCGAGGTCATATGATGGGCGCTGGTCACGAAATGGGGCCAGGAATGTGCCATTAACCGTGATCACCAAAAAATGGACTGAAGAGGGGAAGGCCTTGTCCTTCCCCTCTTATTTTTGACTTTAAAAATCATTTCAATATGTTTTAAAATGAGCGCACGGGATTCGGATTCCCGGCGGCTTGGAGTTAAATCACTGAGGTTGAGCCATGAAGTCTACAACACAAACCCTCATCCTTTGCTTTCTTGTACTCTTCACGACGGCTCCCTCCTTTTCACAACCTCCAGGGCCGCCGATGAAAAAGTGGAGGGGAGAAGGTCAGTGCTGGAGGGCGTCAGAACTCGACCTTTCCCAGGAACAGAGAAAAAGTCTTGATCTCATTCAGCAGACTTACCTCCGGGAAGCCCAGCTCTTCCGGCTTCAGCTTTTCACAAAGCGTTTAGAACTTCGTGAATTACTCACCAATCCCACCACAAAAACCGAATCGATACGCGGAAAATATTCCGAGATCGTTGAACTCCGGTCCAAACAGGAGGAAAAGGCCGTTGAATACCTGATCAAGGTGAGGAGTCTCCTCACGCCCGAACAACTAAAGAATTGGTGCCCGGACCAGGAGTTCCCCACTTTCCGACAGATGATCCACGGACCCGGTCCAATGGGACCGATGCGTCCTGAAAAGACCTTTCCTCCGACGGAGTGATTCGGGGGGGCGGAAATCAGGACGAGGTGTATTTTGTTCGAGCAAAGGGACAAGATCAAAAGAAGCTTTTCACCCATCTACCTGGGCATCTTCTCCGGAATCATTCTCATCATCCTCATCATCAACGGGCTCCTGGAAATCACCCGAGCCAAAAAAGGATTCCATCTTTTGCTCGAAAGGGAAGCCATTGTCCTCATTCAGCATTTCGAGAAGAACATCCAAGAAACGCTCACCTCTCTCCTATGGATGGAAAGTAGGCCAGGAAAACATTTCTCCAATCCTTCTGTTTCAGGACTCTTTTTCGGTTTGGAGGATTCCGTCGCCGAGTATCTTCTCGAAGCCCTCCATCGGGTCGATCAAATCGACGGAGAAAAACCTCTGAACCTTCCTGCCCTCCGGGCTCTCATCGACCAATACCATGTTACTTCGATCGAGATCTATGACTCCGAGGGGAGATCCCTCAGGGGAGAACCCTCTCCATCTTTTTACCCAGAAAAGAAATTCCTTCTTCGGGAACTGATCGAGACGAAACATCCGGTCGCGATCGACCTTTTTGGGAAACCCCTTACCGGAGACCAATGGTTCTCGATTGCCATTTGGAGAAGGGTGAACCCGGAAATCATCGCTCTCTATCTCAATGGAGACCAGATGAAAGGACTTCTCCGACAATTCGCCATTCAAAGGGCGATCTCCGATATCGGTCTCAGAGAGGGAATCCTCTATATCTCTGTCCAGGACGCTTCTCTCAACACGATTGCTCACACGGACCCAACCTTTGTTGGAAGAAGAGAGGAGAATCCCTTTTTAAGGAATTCCCTCCAGAGCAATCGGGTTCTCTCACGGAACTATCAGTCCAGCCAGGGAGAAGAAATCTTTGAAGTGGTAAAATCTGTTTCCCTAGAAGACCAAAGCGTGGGGGTGATCCGCATTGGATATTCCCCCAAGGAAATCTATCCTGTGCTCAGCCAAATCAAAAAGAATATCATCCTCTCCGTCTCCTTTTTCCTCATCTTAGGGATTTCGGCGATCACTCTCATAGGGGTGAACCAGAACCGGCACCTTAGAAAAATGAAAGACATGGAGGACCGGATCCAATTGGCGGAGAGGCTCTCGTCACTCGGCCACTTGGCTGCCGGCGTCGCCCATGAGATCCGAAACCCTCTCAATGCGATGGGCATGGGTCTCCAGAGGCTCAAAAGGGAATTCCTCCCCCGGGATGAATCAAAAAAGGAAGAGTATATCTCCTTTATGGAGTTGATCCTCAAAGAAATCAGAAGGGTGAATCAAATCATCGAGCAGTTTCTAACCCTCTCCAGGCCATTTCAGCTCAGTCTAAGGAAATCTTCCCTCCAGGATCTTCTGAAAAACCTGATCAGCTTGCTTCAGGAGGAGGCTTCCTCTCTGGGAATTATTCTTCAGGCAGTCATTCCTACGGAACTGCCTCTCATCACAATGGATCCTGAGACGTTGACACAGGCGTTTATCAATATTATGAAGAATGGAATGCAGGCCATGGGGCAGGGAGGGACACTTCGTATTGAAGCCAAATCCCTAAAAGACGGCGTAGAAGTCATGATCTCGGATTCGGGTTCCGGAATTCCGCCGGAGCAGATGGAAAAGATTTTCAATTATTACTATACGACGAAAGAAAAAGGCGTTGGGTTGGGGCTTCCCATTGCCCATCGAATTATCGAAGCCCATGGGGGCCAATTGAGAATAGAAAGTCAAGTGGGGTCCGGAACGAAGGTAACGGTGAGATTACCTGTTTAGTCAATTAGAAAACTCCCCTCCCTGGTGGGAGGGGATGGAGGGAGGGGGAAGATGGATATCATCCTCACCCAGCCCTCTCCCGTCAAGGGAGAGGGAAGTATGTGATATGGAGAAAGCAAAACTCCTCATTGCCGAGGACGAAAAAACCCAAAGGGATCTTTTAGAAGGGTTCTTAAAAAAGGAAGGTTTCTCTGTGGAGGCCGTTGCCAACGGCAGGGAAGCCCTTCGGATGCTTGAGGGTAATTTTTTCGATTTGGCCTTAATCGACTACAAAATGCCCGAGCTCGACGGCCTCCAAACCCTTCGCGAGATTCGAAAACTCTATCCGGACTTCCCTGTCGTCATGATGACTGCCTACGGAACAGTAGAAACCGCCGTGGCCTCGATGAAAGAAGGGGCTCTGGACTATCTCACCAAACCCATCGATTTGGATGAACTCCTCCTCATGCTCCAAAAAGTAATCGAGAGGTCCACCCTCATCAAAGAGAATAAGGAACTAAGAACGCAACTTCAGGACCGCTATCAGTTTACGAATATCGTCTACGGAAGTTCGGTCATGGAGGAGGTCATGGGGCTGGTGGCCCGGGTGGCCCCCAGCCAAGCCACTGTCCTCATCCGGGGGGAGAGCGGGACAGGAAAAGAATTAGTCGCTAATGCCATTCATTACGCAAGCCCTCGCTCTCAAAAACCCTGGGTCAAGGTAAGTTGTGCCGCGATTCCCGAAACCCTCCTGGAGAGTGAACTCTTCGGTCACGAGAAAGGGGCTTTCACAGGAGCCACCCAGCGAAGAATAGGCCGATTCGAAGAGGCAGACGGCGGCTCCATCTTTCTCGACGAGATCGGAGACCTCTCACCAAGCACTCAAGTGAAACTCCTAAGGGTCTTGCAGGAAAAAGAATTTCAAAGACTGGGGTCGAATCTGAACCTCAAGACCGATGTCAGGGTGATCGCGGCCACTCATCGAAACCTTGAAGAGGCGATTCAGAAGGAGCTCTTTCGGCAGGATTTATACTACCGGCTCAACGTCATCTCGATCGCCCTTCCCCCCTTGCGGGACAGGAGGGAGGATATTTCTCTTCTGATCGACCATTTTTTGAAAAAGTATTCGGAGGAGAATCAGAAATCGATTTCTGATATCTCCAAGGAGGCAAGAGCCCTGCTCCTTCGTTATCCTTATCCCGGAAATGTCAGAGAAGTGGAGAACCTCATCGAACGGGCAGTCATCCTATGCCGTGGAGAGATGATCACGACCCAAGACCTTCCCTTTCACCTTAGAGAGGAGAAATCCGAGACGCTATGGGAATCTTCTGAAAAACAAAAGAGTCTCCCCGAATCTCTCGAGGAGATTGAAAGAGATTCCATCCTCAAGGCCCTCCATCAACATCAGGGAGTTCAGACGAAAGCCGCGGAGAGCCTCGGCATCAGCGAGAGGGTGCTCCGATATAAGATAAAGAAATACGGCATTAGACAATAACCTCCCTTCCCCTGGCAGACTGTGTCGTGATCCTTTTTTGTCATTGCGAGCGAACGCAAAGAGCGTGGCAATCTCTTACTTTCTAACGCCTTGTGAGATTGCTACGGTCGTCTCACTCCCTCGCAATGACATTGCTACATATAGCCTCTGCTCGAAGAGAGCGGAGGGAAATTTATTTCTGATTTGGAATTTAAACCCGGACATGGTAAGATCCCTTCCTAACAGGGATGGAGAACTGATATGACCTACTACCGCTACCGTTTCTCATTCGGATATGGTTTGACGCCCGCCATTAAAAATCTCATGATCGTCATGGGGATTGTTTTTCTCCTGCAGGAAGTTGTGAGCCGCATGATGGTCGTTTACCTTGGACTGCTTCCGGGGCTTGTGTGGCATGAATTTTATCTGTGGCAACTTCTAACTTACATGTTTCTTCATGGGGGATTTTTTCATATCCTCTTCAATCTCCTGGCGCTCTGGATGTTTGGTGGAGAGCTGGAAAACTTGTGGGGATCGAGAAGGTTCTTGTTCTATTTTTTCTTTTGTGGAATTGGAGCCGGAATTATAACCGTTCTCTGCACTGTGATTTTAACTCCTCAATATCAATTTATCCCCGTCATTGGCGCCTCCGGAGCCATCTACGGAATCCTTCTCGCCTTTGGGTGGCTCTTTCCCAATCGGCTCATCTACGTCTACTTTCTGTTCCCAATCCCTGCCAAATACTTTGTCATCATTTTCGGCCTCATCGAGTTCTTCTCTTCGATAGGAGGAGCCGGAGGGGGCGTATCACACCTCACCCATCTTGGCGGTCTTCTCTTCGGCATCCTTTATATGCTCTACCCGACGGTCCGACAAAAACTTCGCCGTGAATACTACAAGCGGAAATGGTCTCAAAGAGGCCCTGACAGCGGGGGCTACTATCACTGATCAAAGGACCGAAGATGGAAAGTAGAGAGTAGAAAGTAGTCAATACCACTCTCCATCTTTCATCTTCCACATTCTTCAAGTGATCTTCATCGGGACAAGCGGCTATAACTATCCTCATTGGTGGAACGGGACCTTCTATCCTTCCGATCTCCCACAGAAAAAGTGGCTTGAGTTTTACGCGGAATACTTCAGCACAGTAGAGCTGAATGTCTCTTTCTATCGCCTTCCCAAGAAAGAAGTTTTTCAAGGCTGGTATAAACGAACGCCGAAGAAGTTCGTCTTTGCCGTGAAAGGAAGCCGGTTCATCACCCACATCAAGCGATTAAAGGATTGCAGAGAACCGGTTTCTCTTTTCTTCGACCATGCATCGCCGCTGAAAGAGAAATTGGGAGTCGTGCTCTGGCAGCTTCCCCCGCGATTCAAGTTCCAGAAAGAGAGATTGGAGGAATTCGGGGTTCTTCTCTCAACCCTGCCCCGTTCCAAACTTCATCGCCATGCCTTTGAGTTTAGGGATGAGTCGTGGTTCTGCGAGGAGGCCTTTCGGATTCTGGAAGAATTTGGGTTTGCTTTTTGCATCGCCCACGGTTCAGGCCTCCCTTTTATGGAAAAAAGAACCTCCGACTTTATCTACCTTCGACTTCACGGTGGGGAATTGCTCTACGGCTCTAATTATTCGGATAAGGAATTAAAGCAATGGGCAGGAAAAATCCAAGATTGGAGAAAAAAGGAAAAGACCGTTTTCGTCTACTTCAACAACGATGCTTACGGCTTCGCCGTCAAAAACGCCCTGACCCTGAAAAAATCGGTATCCCAAGATTGAACCCCTTTAGAATTTTTTGCTTGCAAATGGCTGAAATCTATGATAGTTGTTATACAGGTTTATGTTAACTTTGGTCCCGAATCTAATTCCAGGCTTCGTGAAGGGTTCCTCCAAGCCCGCGAGGGGAAATCAGCATCTGATGCTGGCCGGACTCCACCAAACCATTTTCCTCAATCAGTGGGGGGAGCCCGAGACTCAAATAGGCCTCAGGAGGCTTGGAAGTTTCAATAAACTGGGCTCCTTTTTATTGATCGAGGATTCCGGCGGGGAGGTCTATCATTCTATCTGGATTTACAAAAAAAGGGATAGGATCCTGTTCTTCAAAAAGAAAAGACTCATTTCTCATTCGAGGTGGACTGAATTCACACAGAGAGGAAGAGAGCCGAAAGAGGAACCCGAGACGCGATCCCCCATGAAATCTTCTCCTTTCCTAACCACGACGCTTTCCCTGGTCGCTTAGGCCAGGTAGAGCTCCTCCACCAATCGTTTTCCGGTGACCGTCCTGAAGACTTTCCCGATCAACTGCTCAACTTTTTCTCGGTCTTTTGAAATCCCCTCCTCTTCAATATTAACCAGTCCGTCCGCCTCATAGAGGATCTGAAAATGAAGTGTCTCTTCTTCTCTCGGGCTATGATGATGACCAATGATGTCACAAACCTCGTCAATCACCTGCTTCGGTACATTTAATCTTTCCAAAATCCCCCCGGCAATACCAGGTCCCTCCATCTCCTGATAATGACCTGAATGGCTTCCATATTTTCTGTCCGCCTCATGGATTCCAATATCATGAAGGTAGGCGGCCGCCATCACCACCAGAGGATTTCCACCTTCCATCTTCAGGATCTTCTCTGCAAACCTGGCAACTTCGATAGCGTGGTGGACCCGCTTGAAATCTGTCCCAAAATATTTCTTCATTTCCAGAGCGATTCTCTGCCTGAGCAAATCCTTTTCCTCCGTTTTTCGCCTTTGCTTTACCTCTTCGGGCACAGTACCGATACACTGCTCGGCATAGGGACACCACTGAGCACAGCCAAAATCCGATTTCGGGTTGACGATTTCATGACCACAGCAGCACTTACGCCTGACCTCATCCTTGAAGAACTCGACCTTTCTCCCACATTTTCGACATGGGGCGTCAAAAATATCTCCTGGCCTCCAAAACCTCATATCCTGCCCCGGACACTTCATGTCTTTTCTCCTTCTCTATCATATTGTGCCAACATATAGGGGAAATTTCATTGACTTATGTCAAGTCGGATCTCTTCGGTCAACGGCGAGGCTCACGAATCCTATCAGGGTCGGAAAATCGCTCTGAAGAAAGGCGGAGATGAGTCAACTTGTTGATATCGCTCATTAAGTAAAAATTCCGGCGCCTGCTTGGCGACACGCTGAGGTATTACCGATCGACCATCGCGGTTCGGAGACTTTTTTCTCTTGCAAAATGCCAAATCATGTGTTAACTGAATTAGATTCGGCTATTTATCTCCAAAAGGGGAGGAAAAATGGAAATGATACGGAGGGCTCGATGTCCGCGGTAACGATGAAGGAGCTTCTGGAGGCTGGGGTCCATTTTGGCCATGAGACGAAACGCTGGGACCCCAAGATGAAACCGTATATCTTTGGGGCAAGGAATGGAATCTATATTATCGATCTCCAGAAAACCGTCCAGCTCTTCAAGGAGGCTTATCAATTCGTCCGGGACGTCGCGGCGAAAGGAGAATATATCCTCTTTGTCGGGACGAAGAAACAGGCCCAGGAAACGATTTCCGAGCACGCCACGCGCTGCGGAATGTTCTACGTAAACCATCGCTGGCTGGGAGGAATGATGACCAACTTCCAGACGATCAAGCGGTCCATCGATCGATTGAATAAACTGGAGGCGATGAAGAAGGAAGAGATCTACAATCTCCTTCCGAAAAAAGAGGTTTTGGAATTAGAGAAAGAGAGGAGCCGGCTGGAAAAATCGCTGGGGGGTATCAAAAATATGGATCGACTTCCTGGGGCCATCTTCGTCGTGGACCCTAAAAAGGAAAGGATTGCCGTGAGGGAGGCTCGAAAAATTGGCATCCCCTCCGTCGGCATTGTCGATACCAATTGCAATCCCGAGGAGCTGGATTACATTATTCCGGGAAATGACGATGCCATCCGCGCGATTCAATTGTTTGCCTCTAAGATTGCCGATGCGGTCGTGGAGGGAAAACAGATCTACGAAAAACAACTCCAGATCGAGGGAGCGAAACAAGATAAAGAGGGTTCGGAAAAAGGTGAGCCTCCCAAACCGATCCAGCTAGAAGAAGTGGCCGAGGGAGTGGAAGAGGGATAGGAACGAATGGAAATTACGGTTGAATTGGTAAAGACTTGAGACAGAGGACTGGGGCGGGAGTGATCGACTGCAAAACAGCCCTGCAAGAGGCCAAAGGAAATATGGAAGCAGCGATCGATTACCTCCGGCGGAAAGGATTGGCCACTGCCGCCAAAAAGGCGGGCCGAATTGCAACGGATGGCCTGGTCTCTTCCTATATCCATGCCGGGGGAAAGATGGGGGTCTTGGTCGAAATCAACTGCGAAACCGATTTTGTCGCGAAGACCGAGGATTTTCAAACCTTCGTAAAAAACATCGCCATGCATATCGCCGCTGCCAACCCCCAATACATCAAAAGGGAGGAGATCCCGGAACAGGTATTGGAAAGGGAGCGGGCAATCTATCGAACCCAAGCCCAGGAGGCAGGAAAACCTCAGAAGGTGATCGATAAGATTGTCGAAGGGAAAATGGAGAGGTTTTATTCCGAGGTTTGCCTTCTGGAACAGACCTATGTCAGAGACTCCGACCTCACGATCAAGGAATTGCTGGACGCCATGATTGCCAAGATCGGGGAGAACATTACGATCCGTCGGTTTGCAAGATTTCAACTGGGTGAGGGACTATCCTCTCAGCCGTCGCCTGCCTGCTCTTCCTCGGTGAAGTAGGCTCCGTTAGAAATTCCAACAGGACACCGTTTCCAACGGGGCGAAACATCGGGACCGGGCAGGAAAGAACCAATTGAGCAAAACGCTTGTCCCTTCATGCAAAAACCCCGATATAAAAGGATCCTTTTGAAACTGAGCGGTGAGGTGTTGACGGGCCAGGGAGGTTTCGGAATCGACCCCGCCGTGATCCAGAAGATCGCTCAGGAAATCAAAGAGATAAGAAACCTGAAGGTGGAGGTCGCCATTGTCATTGGCGGAGGCAATATCTTTCGGGGGATGGCCGCCAGCGCAAAAGGAATGGACCGGGCCTCCGCAGACTACATGGGGATGCTGGCTACCGTCATGAACGGCGTTGCTCTGCAGGATGCCCTTGAAAAGATCGATGTTCAAACGCGAGTCCAGACGGCCATTGAAATGCGGGAGGTCGCTGAACCTTACATTCGAAGAAGGGCCATTCGCCATCTGGAAAAAGGCAGGGTGGTGATCTTCGCCGGAGGGACGGGAAACCCTTATTTCACCACCGACACTACCGCCTCCCTCCGAGCCATGGAGATCGGGGCGGACGTCATTCTCAAGGCCACCAAAGTCGACGGCGTTTATGACGCCGATCCACTGCTTCATAAAGATGCCCGCAAATATGACGAACTCACCTATCTCGACGTCCTCAAGAAACAATTAAAGGTCATGGATGCAACGGCTATCTCTCTCTGCATGGACCACCAGATTCCTATCATCGTCTTCAATTTGAAGCGAAATGGGAATGTCAAACGGGCCGTTTTAGGAGAAAAAATCGGAACGAGAGTGAGAGGATGAATCATGGATGATAAGACGTATGGCGAAGCGGTCGCCAAGATGGAAAAAACGCTCTCTTCCCTCAAGGCGGATTTGAATAAGATCAGGACGGGCAGGGCCTCCCTGGCGCTCTTCGATGATATCCGGGTGGATTACTACGGTACGCCAACGCCTCTTAACCAGTTGGCCACCTTATCCGTCCCCGAGCCCAGACTCGTCACCATTCAACCCTGGGATACCTCCGGCATTGGCGAAATTGAAAAGGCCATCCTCAAATCGGAACTCGGAGTGACCCCGGCGAGTGATGGGAAGATGATTCGGATCAACATCCCTCGACTGACGGAAGAACGGCGTAAGGAACTGGTCAAGGTGGTGAGAAAGATGGCGGAGGGCGCAAAAGTGGCGATTCGAAACATCCGGAGAGAGGGAAACGATCAGTTGAAGGGGCTGGAGAAAAATAAAAAGATCTCTCAGGATGAACTCCATCAGTCCATGGATAAGGTGCAAAAATCGACCGATCAATTTATCGAGAAAGTGGATACGGTTCTGGCCGCCAAGGAAAAAGAAATCTTAGAAATCTCTTGAGATGAAAGGGGGGTGATGCCGGTGGCTTATGTCATTACGGAAGAATGTGTGGCCTGCGGGACGTGCGCGGAAGAATGCCCCGCTGAAGCCATTGAAGAAGGGGAACCCTATGTCATCAACGAAGAGAAATGCACGGAATGCGGAAGCTGTTTTGAGGTATGCCCTGTTGAAGCGATTGTCGAAAAATGACGTCGAAGGGGGAGAGGAATCCTCCTGAACATCTTCCCCCTTTCTCCTTCCCGAAGGATCTTCCTTTATCAGCACATCTTTCTCTCCGTAGCTCATAATCCGTAGCCGAAACTCAAAACCTCGCGGGTATCCGCGTCATGCTGAAATTTTTTCAGCGTCTTTTGATAACCGACGGCATGACTTGAGTCGGAGCAAGGTTCTGGATGACGATCACGGATCACGGATGATGAGTGAATCATTGAAAAACAGTACCTGATATGCTAATTTAAAACGATAGCTGATCTGAGGATGCTTTCATAAAGAAAACGCTCGTCTCGGTCTTCAACACGACCTCTCCGTTATGGAAGAAATCGATAAAGAAAATCTTCCCCGCCACATCGCCATCATTATGGATGGAAATGGGCGCTGGGCCAAAAAGAAGCTCCGGAACCGAATCGCCGGCCACAAGCAAGGAGTCAGGGCCGTCAGGGAAGTCGTCACCGCTTGCCGCGAATTGGGGATCAAGGTGTTAACGCTCTACGCCTTCTCTATCGAGAACTGGAAGAGGCCGTCGGACGAGGTGAAGGCCCTGATGGGACTGCTGAAAGAATACCTTCAAAAAGAGTGTGACGAAATGGTCCAGAATAACATCAGGCTCAATGCCATCGGCCGCATCGAAGATCTTCCTCTCGATGTCCAGAGGATCTTGGAAGAAACGAAAAAAAGGACCGAACACTGCGATGGGATGCTTCTTAATCTCGCGTTAAGCTACGGCGGTCGTTCGGAGATTCTTCACGCGGTCCAGGGGATCCTCTCCGACCTCCAGACGGGAAGGATCAAACCGGGGGAGATTACGATTCAACGCTTCTCTCAGTACCTCTGGACCCGCGGGATATCCGATCCGGACCTTCTCATCCGGACAAGTGGTGAATTTCGCATTTCCAATTTCCTCCTTTGGCAGATCGCCTACACGGAGTTATATGTCACCGACACCCTGTGGCCGGATTTCGACCGAAACGAACTTGTGAAGGCCATCTCCGATTATCAATCGAGAGAGAGAAGATTCGGCCTGACCAGCGAGCAACTGAACGGACGCGAAGAATAATTGAATTGCAGATTGCAAATTTCAAATTTCAAATTGAATCAAAGTTCTTTTTCAATCTGAAATCTTAAATCCGAAATCTGAAATCAAAGGGATGGTATGGGCATAATAGAAAAGAGGAAAGTTTGGATGGCGTTGATCATGGTCCCTCCGATCATCCTCCTGATCACTCTGTTTCCTCCGTTTGTGCTCTACCTCATGGTGCTTCTGGCCACTTTTTTCGGACTCCGAGAGTACACCCGCCTTGTCCTTCCAAATGCCAAATGGGTCGAACGCGCTATGGGGATAGGACTGGGGTTGGTCCTCTCAGCCATCGTTTCATTCGGAGAGTTAAAACAGATTCCTCCCTTCCTGGTCGTCGTCCTCCTCACTCTTTCCGTCCTCTTCATGGGCACTTCCAGGGATCTCTCTTCCACCATCTCGAAGATGGGGATGCTTCTCTTCGGAATTCTCTTTATCGGATTTCTCCTTACCTATGTCTCGCTCGTCAGAAACATGACGAACGGAAGGCTATGGGTTCTTTTTCTCATCACAACGGTCTGGGCCGGGGACATCTCTGCCTTGGTGAGCGGCGCCTCCTTCGGAAGACATAAACTCTATCCCAAGATCAGTCCCAAAAAAACCTTCGAAGGGCTGGGAGGAGCCATCCTCGGCTCCATCATCGTGGCCCTCGTCTTTGCCACGCTATTCATCCCCCATATGAAGAAGGGAACCTGTATCCTTCTCGCCGCCGGCATAGGATTTTTTGGTCAATTAGGAGATTTTACGGAATCGATGCTGAAACGGAGTGCTCAGGTAAAGGATTCGGGCAACCTTATTCCCGGCCACGGGGGCATGCTCGATCGCCTCGACAGCTTCCTCTTCTCCGCTCCTTTTCTTTATTACTGCCTCCTCTATCTCTTGAAGGAGACCTCATGAAGCGTCTTTCTATCCTGGGCTCAACAGGCTCGATCGGGGTCAATACGCTCGATATCGTTGGTCAATTTCCAGAACGATTTGAGGTGGTCAGCCTTTCTGCCGGCCTCAATACCGACCTCCTGAAGCGGCAAATCCTTCAGTTTCGGCCAAAGCTCGTCTCCGTTCTCAATCAAGAACTATCGGAAGCCCTTCAAAGAGAGCTTCCCAACGTACCCGTCGAAATCGTTCACGGGGTGGAAGGGCTCATCCGGGTAGCCACCCACCCGGAGGTCGATCAGGTCGTTTCGGCCATCGTGGGTGCGGTCGGCCTCATCCCCACCCTCTCTGCGATCAAGACCGGAAAAAAAATTGCTCTGGCCAACAAAGAATCTCTCGTCATGGCCGGAAAGATCATGATGGAAGAGGCCAAAAAGAATCACGTCCAGATCCTCCCCGTGGACAGCGAACACAGCGCCATATTCCAAGCGCTGCTCGGCCACCAGAAAGAGGATGTTCACCGCCTGATCCTCACGGCATCCGGAGGACCCTTTCGCAACTCTCCCCTTTCCAGGCTTCATGAAGTCACCGTGAAAGAAGCTCTGAACCATCCTCGCTGGACGATGGGAAAGAAGATCACCATCGATTCTGCCTCCCTGATGAACAAAGGGCTGGAGGTTATCGAGGCCCATTGGCTTTTCAATATCCCCGTTGAAAAGATCGTCGTCCTGATCCATCCGCAGAGCGTCGTTCACTCAATGGTGGAATATGTCGACGGCTCCATCGTCGCCCAGATGGGGATTACGGATATGAAGATCCCCATCTCCTACGCCCTTGCCTTTCCCGAGCGGCTCAATCTAAAATTGCCTTCCCTCGACCTTTCGAAAAGCGAAGCCCTCACTTTTTCACCCCCCGATTTCCAAAGGTTTCCTTGTCTCCGATTGGCCTACCAATCCATCGAGATCGGAGAGACCATGCCCGCCATCCTCAATGCGGCCAATGAAGTGGCCGTCGGCGCCTTCTTAGAAGGATCTCTCAAATTTACGGAAATCCCTCTCTTTCTCCAGAGGGTGATGGGGGAGCATGAGGTGAAGCCCGTTCATACGATTGAAGATATTCTGAAAGCCGATCACTGGGCCAGAGAGCGGTCGAAAGCCATTTTAGAAGGGAGCAAACCGTGCTGACCACCATCTTTTCGAACTATTCCGGTTTCCTTGTTTCGGCAGGCTACTTTGTCCTCGTCCTCGGCATTCTCGTCTTCGTCCACGAACTCGGCCACTTCTTGCTCGCGAAGAAATTGGGTGTCGGTGTGATTACCTTTTCTCTGGGTTTCGGACCCAGGCTCATCGGAAGGAAAATCGGAGAAACCCAGTATCAAGTTTCCGGCGTTCCCTTGGGGGGATACGTTAAGCTGATAGGGGAAGATCGCGGTGAGGAAGTGAAGGAGGAAGACCGGACACGTTCGTTCTCCTTTCAACCGATCTGGAAACGGGTTTTAATTATCTGTGCCGGCCCTTTTTTCAATATGTTTCTTACCTTGGTCGTCCTTTGTTTCAGTTTCATCCTCTTCGGCATCCCGTACGACACCTTGCCCCTTCCCGCGAAGATCGGCGACCTCAGCCCGGGTTTTCCAGCGGCACAGGCCGGTTTGAGAAGGGGGGATGTCATTCTCTCCGTCAACGGCGCGAGCGTCGCTACGTGGGATGACCTTTCCAATAAGATTCGAAGCAGTGGAGGGGAAACGCTCCTGATAAAGGTGAAGCGGAAAGAAGAACATTTGGCATTCAGAATCAACCCGAAGATGTCGAAAGAAAGAACAGACCAAGGGGAAAAAACCGTATATCTGATCGGCATCTCTGCTCCTTACGATGAAACGACATACCTTTATAAAAAGATTGGCATCGGCGAGGCGGTCTACGAAGGCGGGCTCCGATCTTGGTACCTGACAAAATTAACCGTGATTGTCTTAGTAAAAATGGTTTCCGGGGAAATCTCTGCGAAGACAATCGGTGGCCCCATCCAGATCGCTCAAGAAGCGGGGAAGCAGGGGAAAAAAGGGCTTCCCTATTTGTTAGGCCTCATCGCCATTCTGGGTATTAACCTTGGCCTGATTAATCTTTTTCCTATCCCTATTCTCGACGGTGGCCATCTCCTTTTTCTTGTGATGGAAGCAGTTTTAGGGAGGCCCGTCAGTATCAAGAAGATGGAAATTGCCCAACAGATCGGGCTCATTCTCATCATCCTCCTGATGCTTTATGCCTTTCATAACGATCTTCGAAGGATCTTTTTCCCGGGAGGATATGGGTTCTGAGATGAAAGTCCTCGGAATTGACACCTCGTCGCCGTGCGGGGCCGTGGGATTGATGGATGACGGAGAGGTCGTCTCCGATTATCTTCTCAATATTCCGGTGACCCATTCTGAAAGGCTCCTTGGGGCAATCGAGTTTGTGCTGAGAGAAGCTCGCTGCCGTATTGAACAGGTCGAAGGATGGGCGATCGCCATCGGCCCCGGCTCCTTCACAGGATTGAGAATCGGGGTCAGCACTGTGAAAGGCTTGGCCTTTGCAACCGGAAAACCCGCGGCAGGTGTCTCTACGCTCGACGTCCTGGCCTCCCAAATCGCTCCCACCTCTTACCTTATCTGCCCGATCCTCGACGCCAAGAAGAAGGAAGTCTATACTGCTTTTTATCGCTACGGAGAAGGGGGGTCCCTCAGGCGGCAATCGGAATATCAGGCGATCTCGCCTGAGAACCTTGTCAGACAGATTAAGGAACAAACTATTTTCGTCGGCGACGGAGTAAAAACCTATGGGGACTTTCTTGCGAACTGCCTCCCCTCCTTCGCCATTCTTCCCTCTGCTCCCTTTCATGTTTCTCATGGCTCGATGGTGGCAAAATTGGGGATGGAACTCCTCAAGAGAGGTGAGCATTTGAACCTTTCGGCTTTTTCCCCTCTTTATGTCAGGCCCTCAGAAGCTGAAATGAAATGGCAAGAGAAACATTCCAGTCAAATCCCGATTTAGACTCTCCACCTACCCCTGACCGGCTCGTATCCGGGGAGGTCCGGGCTCTGCCCTTCACCGGGTGGCAATAAGTTGACAAAATAGCTGGATTATATTAGCTTTTTTTGTTAAGCTGTCTTGAGTGACCACGTTTTTCCATATCGGGGGGTTGAGATGACGACTAAAGAGGAGGCGTTGATTGAAAAGCTGGTGAGAGAAAATGAAGAATTTTCAAAAGTAAAACAAGCGCATACCCAGCTTGCAAAACAATTGGATGAGCTGGAGAAAAAGCCATTTCTCACCCCTCAGGATGAAGTGGAGATAAAAATCATTAAGAAGAAAAAACTGGCACTCAAAGATCAGATGGAAAAAATATTGATGCAGCACCGATAACTGAGAATCAATGTCAAAGTTCAAAATCCAAATGTCAAATCAACCTCAAATGTTAAAATATCAAAGGTTTGCTTGTATTTTTTGTTTATCGTTCAATCATTTGGATTTCCTTTGAACTTTGGGCTTTGACATTTGCCATTGTGATTCATCATGAAAAAGACCGGTTCTCAAATCATCGTTGAATCTTTGAAGAAGGAAGGGGTAGAGACCATTTTCAACTACCCCGGTGGCGCTGTCCTCCCGCTTTTCGATGAACTCCAAAGTGCGCCATTCAAGCAGGTGTTGGTCCGGCACGAACAGGCGGCGGTTCATGCAGCAGATGGATATTCCCGCGCCACAGGAAGGGTCGGGGTCGTCATCGTCACCTCCGGACCGGGGGCGACCAATACGGTGACCGGCATTGCCACGGCCTTTATGGACTCTGTCCCGATGGTTATCATAACCGGCCAGGTCCCCACGCTTCTGATCGGAAACGATGCCTTTCAGGAGGCGGACATTATTGGCATCACCAGGCCATGTACGAAGCACAATTACCTTGTGAAAGATGTCAAAGACTTGGCTCGAACAATAAAGGAAGCTTTCTATGTGGCCCGAAGCGGAAGGCCCGGACCGGTTCTTATCGATCTTCCCAAAGATGTTCAGGCCGAATCCGCCGAATTCAAATATCCTGAAAAAGTCTCTATTCGAGGCTACCAGCCCACTTATGAAGGACATGTCGGCCAGATTCAAAGGGCTGTTAAACTGGTAATGAAGTCCAAGAAGCCCGTGCTGTATGTCGGGGGCGGCATCATCTCTTCAAACGCTTCGAAGGAGCTTACACTTTTTGCTGAAAAGCTGGGAATTCCCGTCACCATGACCTTGATGGGATTGGGCAGCATCCCCGGAAATAATCCTCTTTCTCTGGGAATGCTGGGAATGCATGGAACCTACTGGGCCAATATGGCGGTCATGGAGTCTGACCTCCTCATCGCCATCGGATCTCGTTTCGATGACCGGGTTACGGGAAAGATCGAGGCCTTCGCCCCCCAGGCCAAGATCATCCACATCGATATCGATCCTACTTCCATCAGCAAAAATGTAAGAGTAGACCTGCCTATTGTCGGCGACTGCAAACATGTCCTTTCCAAAATTCTCTCTTTCCTCGAAGAGGAAGATGTCGGCACGTTCAGAGCTGGATTGGAAAAATGGCATCATCAGATCGACAAATTTCGGGCGGTCCACAGCATGAATTATGAGCAGCGGGAGATCATCAAGCCTCAGTACGTCATCGAAAAGATTTTCGAGCTTACCAAAGGCGATGCCATCATCTCTACGGAGGTGGGCCAGAACCAGATGTGGACAGCCCAGTATTTCCCGTTTCTCAGACCCAGGACATTGCTCACTTCAGGAGGACTGGGGACGATGGGTTATGGCTTTCCGGCGGCCATGGGTGCGCAAGTGGCTTTTCCGAACAAGCTGGTGATCGATATTTCAGGCGATGGAAGTTTCCAGATGAACTCCCAAGAACTGGCCACGGTCGTTCAGTATCGATTGCCGGTAAAAGTGGCCATCCTGAATAACGGTTACCTTGGAATGGTAAGACAGTGGCAGGAATTCTTCTACGGAAAACGCTACGCCTCCGTTTCCCTGGAAGGCATCTCCCCGGACTTTGTCAAATTGGCGGAAGCTTACGGAGCAGTGGGCCTGAGAGCGACTAAACCAGAGGACGTGGTCCCAACGTTAAAGAAGGCGTTCTCGACTCCCGAGCCCGTCATCATCGACTTCGAGATCGATCCCGAGGAAAATGTCTATCCCATGGTCCCGGCAGGAGAACCGTTGAATCAAATGAGACTGGTATAGAAAAGTAAGACAAGTTCAAAGTTCAAGTGTCAAAGTTTAAAACAAAAAACGAATAAAATTTGAAATTTGGATTTCATTCGGCATTTGAACTTTGTCATTTGACATTGGGCGCAAGGTTTTATGAGACACGTCATCACTCTTTTGGTTGAAAATGAATTCGGCGTCCTGACCCGGATCGCGGGGCTCTTCAGCGGCAGGGGGTTTAACATCGAAAGCCTGTGTGTCGCCGAGACACTCGACCCGACCGTTTCGACCATGACCATAGTCACCCGCGGGGACGATCAGATCCTCGAACAGGTTCTCAAACAACTGAATAAATTGATCTCGGTGATCAAGGTCGTGGACCTCATCGAAAAGGACTTTGTCGAGCGGGAAATGGTTCTGGTGAAAGTAACGGCCACCTCCGAGACGCGGGAGGAAATTCTCAGAGTGGTCGACATTTTCCGAGGGAAGGTGGTCGATGTCGGCGCCAAGACCTACACGATCGAGGTGACGGGGGACGAAAAAAAGATCAACGCGCTTCTCTCCCTTCTGAAGCCCCTCGGCGTTAAGGAGCTGGTCAGGACAGGCCGAGTGGCCATGATCAGAGGGAGTAAAATCACGACAGAGCCTGGGAGTTAATCATGGTCACGCACGACGAGTCACGAATTACGTCTTTTCACTATTATGCGAAAGGAGTTAAGGGATGAAAATCTATTATGACAAAGATGCAACGCTCAGCATCCTGAAGGGAAAAAAGATCGCTATCATCGGCTACGGAAGCCAGGGACACGCCCAGGCTCAAAATTTACGGGACAGCGGCCTCAATGTGATCGTCGCCGAGATAAAGGGAACGGAGAATTATCAGTTTGCCATTCGGGATGGCTTCAAGCCTATCGGCGCTTCGGATGCATCCAAACAGGCCGATCTCATTCAGATCCTCACCCAGGACGATGTCCAGTCCAGATTGTATGAAATGGACGTCAAGCCTCGCCTTCAAAAAGGGAAAACCCTCCTGTTTTCTCATGGGTTCAATATCCACTACGGTCAGATCGTTCCGCCCAAAGAAATCGACGTGGTGATGATTGCTCCGAAAGGCCCCGGCCATCTGGTGCGAAGAGAATTTCAAAAGGGAGCGGGCGTTCCGTCCTTGGTCGCGATTCATCAGGATTTCTCGAAGAAGGCCAGGCACACCGCCCTCGCCTATGCGAAAGGCATTGGCGCCACTCGAGCCGGCGTCATTGAAACCACCTTCAAAGAGGAGACGGAAACAGACCTCTTCGGAGAGCAGGCGGTTCTGTGCGGAGGGGTGTCGGAACTCATCAAGGCAGGCTTCGATACGCTGGTGGAGGCGGGATACCAGCCCGAGATCGCCTATTTCGAGTGTCTCCACGAGTTGAAACTCATCGTGGATCTGATTTACGAAGGAGGAATTCCTTTCATGCGCTACTCCGTCAGCGACACGGCCGAGTACGGCGACCTGACGCGAGGCAAGCGGATCATCACGCCGGAGACCCGTGCAGAGATGAAGCGGATGCTCCAAGAGGTGCAGAACGGAAGTTTTGCAAAAGAATGGATCCTGGAAAACCGCGTGGGCCGGCCCATGTTCAATGCCTTGAGGAAGAAGGAGGCCGAGCACCCGATCGAAGAAGTCGGAAAAAAGCTGCGCTCCATGATGGGTTGGCTCCAAGAGAAGAAAAAGTAATGGATCAGAATCGCTGGCTCATGGCTAAAGAAGGGCTCCCCTTCTTCATCCCCATGGCTCTCTTAACGGTGATCCTTGGAATTCTGGGGTGGAGGGCCTGGATGGCTCTGGGGATCCTTCTTTCTCTCTTTATCGCTTATTTCTTCAGGAATCCAAGGAGAGAAATCCCCAATCTTCAAAACGTCATTCTCTCTCCGGCCGACGGCAGGGTCGTTCATGTGGGAGAATGTGAGGAAAGCCGTTTTTTAAACGGAAAGGCGTTAAAGATAAGCATCTTTATGTCTCTTTTCGATGTACACCTCAATCGGGCCCCAGTTTCCGGAACGATTCTTGCAGAAAATTATATCCCGGGCCGATTTCTGGCGGCCAATGTGGAGAAGTCATCCCTCCTCAATGAGCAAAACGCCATGGTCCTGGAAACCGAGGATCGGTATAAAATCCTCCTGGTCCAGATTGCGGGCTTTGTGGCGAGAAGGATCGTCTGCTATGCCAAGGCAGGCGATACCCTGAGGAAGGGACAAATCTTTGGCTTGATCCGGTTTGGGTCGAGGGTCGATCTCTACCTCCCCCCTGAAGTAAAGCCGATTGTCAGGGTGGGACAGCACCTCAAGGGAGGGGAGTCGATCATTGGGTACCGAGTATGAAAAGGAAAAGAACGGGCACGAAAATGAGAAGGGGGATTTATATCCTTCCCAATCTTTTCACCACTGGAAACCTCATGGCCGGATTCTGGTCGATTATTTCCGTGCTTCAGGATCAATATCACTTTGCTGCGTTAGCCATCCTAGCAGCAGCGGTTTTCGATTTCTTTGATGGAAAGGTGGCTAAGCTTTCAGGAGCCACTTCCAAATTTGGAATGCAGTATGACTCGCTGGCCGATATTGTCTCCTTTGGAATCGCTCCGGCGCTGCTTGCTTTTGGTTGGGCCCTGCGGCCTTACGGAGAATGGGGATGGCTGGCTGCCTTTACCTTTGTCGCCTGCGGAGGAATCCGGCTGGCCCGGTTCAACGTGCTGGCCTCTTCCGGAGATACAAAATATTTCAAAGGGCTCCCCATCCCAGTGGCGGCCGCCATGGTCGCCTTCACCATCCTTCTCTATATCAAATACATTGAAACGGCTTGGGCCAAAGATATTATCGTTCTCGTCATGGTATACGTCCTAGCCTTCTTGATGGTATCCAACATCCGGTACTATACTTTCAAAGAGCTTGATCTTGCAAAACGAAAACCTCTCAGTACTTTAGTATGTGCTGTGCTCGCACTGACAGTCATCGTGATGAGGCCCACGATTATGCTCTTCCTTCTCGTCCTCCTTTATGTTTTTTCGGGTCCCGCGGGGATGTTGATTGCGTCGCACAAGAAGAGGGCTTTGAGTGGAAACGAGCCACTTCCGCAAGAGGATCGGGTGATACGCGGATGAAATACTTTTTAATTGTCAACTCCGATATTTTTAGGTAAATTCATTCTTAAGAAAATTCCTCGGTAGCTCAATCGGCAGAGCGGGTGGCTGTTAACCACTAGGTTGCAGGTTCGAGTCCTGCCCGGGGAGCCAGTTAATTCAAGGGGTTAGGAGATTGTTCCTGACCCCTTTTTTGTGCTTGCAGCACTATTGCAGCAGTCGGCTCTTCTGCCTTGCCAAAGTAACTCTCCAGTTTCTCCATTGCATCCTTGGCATCGGCCTGATCCACGGTGTTATAGCGGGTAAACATAGCGAGAGTCTTATGGCCGGTCAATTTCATGATGACCGTTTGATCAACCCTGGCTTTTCTCATGTTGGTATTAAACGTGTGACGCAAGTCATGAGGGTGAAAGTTTTCTATCCCGGCCCTCTCTAAAGCCTTGTTAAACCCCTCTCTGAAGTCCTTAATAGGCTTCCCCCTGTAGGTAAACACAAAACCGTGTTTAAGGTTTCTAACCTTTCCGGCCCTTTTGAATATGTCCAACAACACGTCATTGAAATACATGCGTCTCGGTTCGGAGTTTTTCGTGTCCTCCGGTTCAAGATCAAGGTAGAGGGCTATGAGATAGGTGGTTGCCAAAATTCTCCTTACCCATTCAACGATTGCACCTACAAATGCTCAGAATCAATTTTTGGGAAGATTGGCGATTACCATTAGAAACTGAGTATAAAAGCAAGAACATCGTATTTAGGTCGCTTCATGGAGATTTTGTGTCGTCTCTTAGGTGAAAAAGCATACTATGTCGCAAATTCCTTATCCAGAGGTGAGGAAAATAGGGGACTTTTCAAGGAGAGAAAAATGAAAATCTCTTCTTTTCACATGGGAGAGCGACAGGAAGAGGGGAAAAAGAAAACCCCGGACGGATATCCGGGGTTCATTTCTGAGGTACTCATGTGGGATGGTTCCGAAGTTCCCTTCAGCAGAGGGTAACTGAGAATGCGCATGTGGCCGTGAGTCGCCCTCCGCCCCCGAGAGAGCCGGCAGCCGTCAGTTGCCGCTCACTGTGTTGTCGCCGTGATCTCTGTCCTTGTCGTAATCGACACGGTAGATGCCACGAACCCCTTTCGTCTCAGGTACTCCGGCTCGTCGTTAGTGGTCGTCTTCGGCTTTTGTCCACTCCCTTTTGTGTACGAGAAAACCGGTGGAGTCGGGGTCGGTGCCAAAGCCGGTCTGATTCACCGTAACGATTTTCTTGCCATCAGGTCCTTGCACATAACCGACCTGCACGCTGGTGGCCAGGGGATTGGGGCAGGCCCCTACAGTAGCGCAAAACTGGCTCGCAGAGGTTTGCAGTCCGTCACTGCACGTCGTGATGACGATCCGCCCGTTGGGGTCAATCGTGTACGTTCCGTGAAACAAGGTTGGTCCGAGGTTGACACCCGGATTGTCAATCCCCGAATAGAAACCGTCGGCCGCGCCGCATACATTCCCCTTCCCGTCAAGGGCCATGACTTCTGCCGTGGCGAAGAAGATTGGCGGGCCAACAAGAGATCCATTTGCATGCACCGAAGAAACGTCGTACGCATTCTCTGCGCTGACGTACCGACCGGAGACATTGAACCGATGGTTGTGGTCATGGCCATCCGCCAACACTGGGACGGGCAGGAATGTCTGCGCTACGAGCGCTAGGAATGCAATTGCCATTATGATTGAAAGACTCTTTGTTCCTTTCATAGTTCTCTCCTTTCTTTGGCAGAATTTGCTATGGAACGTGCCTCAACACCTGACCTCTTTACCTCTTTGTTTCTTTCTGTAAATTCCCTCTTCACCTCCTTTCCTTAGTGGAGAAATAGTGTGCTTCGTTCAAACTTACTCCACTATAACTGTCAATTTTTCACGATTAACTGAGCTACTTATTTGCCCACGATAGCGTTGTGGAGGCTTGTGTCGCTAAGTTGAATGCGGTTCTCCCCCGCTCAGAGATCCCCACCTATTACTGGAGACTACCAATGACATTTAAAAAAGTAAATAGGGTAAATACCGTATTTTGACTGGCAAGATGCAGTATTTTACAGGAACAAACAGTATTGCTTGACTCAAGATGACCGATTATGGTTTGCTTTCTGTTGTAGGGTGAGATAAAGGAATGACGAGTCCAGAAGAAGTTAAAGGTCCCCATTTGGTGGACCAGTATCTAAGAAGCTGAACATATCTTGCCAATACAGCCCTTTGAAAAAAATTAGAGAAAAAGCTCTACTTGGTCTTCAAATCGTAGCTGTATGAGATTAGAAAAACGTAGCCTTCGCATCAGATTGAGCAATCCATTGCAATATTGGCAGGGCAAAGGAGGAATTGGGATATCATCCTGACTTTTTCGTTAGTGGAAGTTACTATAAGAAACTTGGCTCTTTGATATAGGACCGACTTTTAAGTCTTCGCTTCTCGGCGCCGGAGCCTGTAAATGAGGTAGGCTACGATTGCGAGGTTCAGGAGAAGCGCCGAGAGCCTTCGGGGACTTACTCGGTGAGTGAGTTCGTAAATCTCCAAAGGCACGAACGACGCTGTCGCAATCGCGGTCAAATATTCGGCCCAGCGCTTCCCCCGCCAGAGGCCGATTCCCTCGACCGTGAATAGAACAGTGTACAGAAAGGCGCCGACCCCAAGCGCCTCCAGGTGGCCGGGGTCCATTTGGCTCACCCGGGCTAGGAGTTGCTCGACGGTGCGGCGACCAACGTTGGAGGCCAATGCCGATACCCAGTGCTGGGGCCATGCGGTCAGGTCGGTCCGGACCAGCTCCAGTGTGCCGATACCTACAGCGAGAAGGAGCGCGGCCTTACAGAATTTGAATAGTGCGATCAGCCCGAGGATTCGATCGCGCCCGCCCTTGGGCCGACCCGGAGAAGCGGGCTGGGAGGTCGCTTTTTTATTCCCGTTAGAAATTAACAGGATTGCTGTCAGAAGTGTGAATTCTATTATTTCCACCTCCCATTTTCTTCCGTTTCTGTCGAATATTTCTATTATATAAAAAAAGATGTCCCGAGATTTCGTTTTTTCTGTGCGTGGCAGTAGTATCTGAAAATTGAACATATCTTGCCGCTATACGCTCCTTACAAAAAGCGGCAATATGATAGACAAACCAAAACCCCGGATTCGTTCCGTTTATTACTGGTTGAAGTATTGCATGGAAGCAAGGTTTTTAAAAATGAGGAGGAAGGAGTCCTCAAGAAAAGGAGGGCGAGTGGATAAAAATAACGGCCTTCGTTCTTCCGGGCGCCTTCCTGGCCGCTGAAGATCTTATCCCATATGGCTGGCCCTGCGTTTCTACTGTCTTCATTTACGATTAGGATGACATTTGCTGCATTTTTCAAAGTTTCGCAGGTGATGACAGGAAATATAACAGGTTTCCACATTGACCTTGGACAGATCGATTTTTCCCTTGGGCGGATTCGGATGAGGGGTGTGGCAGTCGAGACAGTTTGGCATATTCTCGGCCTTCTTCTCGCTATGCGGTATGAACTGGTGCGGATTGACCAACAGTCCGCTTTCGGTCTTGAAGCTCGGCTTTTCATCGGCGAGTTTATCAAACGATCCTCCATGGCAGGATAGGCAGGCAGCAGAGGCTGCAGGTCCCTGTGTCTCTTTATCCACGGCATCGGCCACTTTTGTGATATGGGACAGATAAAAAGACACTATTAGGGCAAAAAGAAGAAATCCTGACAGGATCATTCTTTTTTGCTTTGGCTTCATAATTCCTCGATGGCAAAGGTTTTTTATCTCTGACGAGAACTTGCTTTTCCGGGGGAGAGGATAAAACAAGCGGAGGGCGGACAGGTTATGTCAGACCCGTCCGCCCACATACACCTAAGCCTCCGAGTGTCCCTCGGAGACAAGAACGCGAGGTCACACGATCGGGGGTGAGACCAGATGGAGGCTAGACAGCCACATCCTACCCCTTTTCAGCCGCAGCATTCCTGCCGGCAGCGCGACCAAAGAATATCGCAGAACTGAGGTAGATTCCACACTGCGGATACTGCGCGTTCACGATGCCACCAGTGGCTCGACCGCCTGCATACAACCGGGGTATCGGCTTGCCATAGACATCGAGCACCTGCGCCTTGGGATTTATCTTTAACCCTCCGTTGTATCCCGCTGCCATAAATGAGAGATCGGCACCTAACGCCTCAGCCGCTATTATTCCATCTCCTTGACTTGGTGCTGAGAGTTTGTTGGTAAAGAAACCGCCGAAACCGCCAAAAAAGTTTGGATCATTGATGTCCTGGCGCAAATAATTCCGGACCATATTGGCGTTAGATAACCAGTGGCCTGTCCCCATCACAACGCCGCGCTTTGCTTTGATCAGCACCGTCTTGCCGCCGCTTAGGGCTTTAACGCCCAGCACTTCGCGATTCGCATTGACGATGAGTTCTGTCAGGCCGGTCTGCATCAACGTTTTGATGTTGCGTTTCTTGATGTTGTCGTCGACTGTCTTGAAGAGACCGGTCCCGCCAGGGCTCGGCCAGCCCTCTCGAAAGGCCTCCTTTTGAGTTCCGTTGAACCAGTGGCTCCGGGTGGCCTTGGGCATTTTGTACTTGTCGAAAAAGACCGGCGTTCCGCTGACATTCAGGCCCGGCCCGGGACTCATCTCGTGATCGGCGAGCTTCCACTCAGAGACCGGCTGTCCGCCAAGGTATTGGATTACCCAATCAACATTGTCGTTCTTGGAAAAGGGGAGCAAGAGGTCCGGATCGACATAGCCTTCACCGCACGCCACCATGTAATCGAAAAAGGCTTGCTGGCTGTCCTGGATCCCGAAGGCCTTTTGGACGATACTCCCTGCCTGGGCAATAGCGCCGCCGCACCGGCGCAAATCGCCGCCAGCCCAATCGTTCTTGTCAATGATGAGCACCTTGGCCCCTGCATCGTGTGCTTCGATGGCGGCAGGCAGCCCCGTGCTGCCATAGCCGGCGATAACGACATCGGCCTCTTCATCCCACTTCGTCGGGATGACCGGGCCTTTGGTCGGGTTCTTGGCCTGGACGGAACCGGAAACCATCCCGGCGCCGGCGATCGCGGCCGCGCCAATGGCCGCACCCTTGATAAAATCACGTCTTGAGAGCTTGTTGTCCAACATTTCAATTCACCCCTTTCTGTGAGATAGTCAGTGCTAATTCCACAAGCAGCGTGCTAGGCTGTATAGAAGCGCGCACCTCCTGTTCGAAGACAAATCACGGTCGCAAAACAAAAATGTCTAGCAAAGAGATACAAATCTAAGTTTTTGAGGAAAACTCATAGTTTTGAAAGGGGAGAGGTCTTACTCCATCCACCGCAAAATATACAACCAAATGAACCACTCCCTGGGCTAAAGCCCAGGGTTTCAGGTCTGCTGACATGATCTGGCACAATTACCGACGTTGTTCTCTTATGTATCGCCGCACGACCTCTTCATCAACGTTGCCTACTG
>Ga0187881_10001310_pt1 | contig 26666 bp, 22 predicted proteins | sample June2016WEW_19_1_2_FD_133017 | JGI IMG/M metagenome (GOLD analysis project Ga0187881, IMG submission 133017) | Peatland microbial communities from SPRUCE experiment site at the Marcell Experimental Forest, Minnesota, USA - June2016WEW_19_100 | ecosystem: Environmental > Terrestrial > Soil >... | reverse complement strand
TCAGCAATATGAAGGCATCCATTATTAATGAAGCGAAAAATCATGAATCGAATAATTGTAATACGCGGCCTTCTCGCAGGGCCACAGACAATGACTCGGTTTTAAACCCAGGATACTTTAAAACCATACAGAATGTCCAAAGGTGTATAGTTGCCCATGCGGTTGCCGACAGTAGTTCGGATAAAACCACATTCGAAAACGCCATGGTCCTTGAAGCCGACTGGGGGCTTGGACGCAATTCCATGAATAGGATTATAATGACTACCGCCTGTACTAACCTGGCAAGCAAGCGAAGTATTGAAAATATGTACACTACCGGCAGAAATGACGGCTACCCCGGCCTGCATCCGGGACACACACCCTATTTGAATACCGACGACTGGGATTCTTCGAGTACAGGTATGACTGGGAATAAGCCGAGCAGGTTGACTGCTCTATGTTATCCTGCTTACGGGACGACGTCCACTATTGGCTGGCCGAAAGCGGAAGGTTATTTCAATGATAGATATGTATGGTCCCATTCAGAATTTACGCCCCAACAGACCATGCACGGCAAAGCGGCCCTCTACGGCTATTTATATGGTTTATATAAACTACGCGCTGATTTCGACGGCGATTCAAACGTGGACATGGCGGATTTGGCTGTCTTTTTCGGTTCCTGGTTAAAAGTCCCTGGCAATGCGGGCTACGATTCACGTACAAACCTTTACGCAGATTCGTCCGGCATAGTGGACTTACGTGATTTTGCTGCCTTCGCGAATGAATGGAACCCAGGGCCGTAGCGGTTCAGCGATTACGGAACAATCAGGGACAGCCACCTAAAAGTATTTGTGGTAAAGATGCTAAGCTGCCTTCAGCTTGCTCTGGACGTAGTTGACAATCATACCCACTGTGAACAAATCGGGTAATTTGCTTAGTTCCGGGTTTTTAGCGAATTCACTGACGTCGGTATGGGGCATTTTGGCCTTTAGCTCAGCGATGCCCTTGGCGGTCAGTTTGCCGTTGCTTATAAACTCGGGGTTGTTCATCAGCGTTTCAGCAGGGAACAATTCTTCCCTTGCGATTTTAATTCCGAAGGCCTTTTCGAGGCGGAACACTATATCGAGGAAATCGATACTCTCCGCTCCCAGGTCGCCCATAAGCGTTGCTTCGGGTTTTACCTCGTCGTCATCGACTCCAAGGGCATCAACCATTACGGTCTTGACTTGTTCCAAAATCTGTTCTCTATCCATAGCCATATCAATCCGTCTCCAGTTTCTTTTTCAATCTGAAATCTAAAATCAGAAATCCGCAATCAGCTTATTTTTTCAGCAATTGCCAGCGTTTTTTCATCTCGCTGATAATGTTGGCATCCACCGCCGCTAAGCTTGAATCTTTTTCGGCGAGATTAAAATGTCTCAGGCCGAATCTGGCCTCGACAATCTGTTCGCCGTTTGATACGCCTGTGCCCGTGAAACTGCTTACGTTTTCCTCGATTGTTTTTGCCTCAACCGAGTATTCTATCTGCATTCCAGGCGCCAGAAAGGACTTATATTTAACATTTCTGGCCTCTTCGAGCAAGACCATACTATGCGCAAAGTTTTCCGTCGTCCGAACCAGCCACGATGCCGACTCGATGAGTCCTTCCAAAAGCAATACCCCCGGCAGCACCGGAAATGTCGGGAAGTGGTCGGCCAGGTATTCTTCCGCCAGCGAGACGCTTTTGACTGCCTTTATCCGCTTGCCCGGCTCGATTTCAACAATTTTATCAATCAGTATAAATCGCATGTTCGGGGCAATTGTAGCCATCGGGCTGGATTTTTCCAGCATTATTTGCTTTGAGATAATGAAGTTGAACCCTTCGACTGGTTCGGCTACGCTCACCACAGGTCGCTTCGCTTGCTCAGGGAAGAATCTGGAAACAATAACGAAATATGTTATAATTGTTCGCTATGAAAGTTCGCAGTGCAAATGTTACTGATGTAAAGGCCATACACGCCCTGATAAATTGTTTTGCGGAGCGTGACCAGATGCTGTTTCGCTCGATGGCTGATATTTTTACAAATCTCCAGACCTTTCTTGTCGTTGAGCTCGATGGTGAGACAATCGGCTGCTGCGCACTTGAGATAATCTGGTCAGACCTTGCGGAGATAAAATCATTAGCTGTTCATGAGACGCACCAGGGCAAAGGAGTGGGGGCGATGCTCGTAAACGCCGCGGTTGAACAGGCACGTCGGCTGGGAGCGCCTAAGGTATTCGGCCTGACGCTTAAACCGGAGTTCTTTGCCAAACTTGGCTTCCAGGCGGTCAACAAGGATTTATTGCCTATGAAGGTCTGGAGCGATTGTGCCCGCTGCACCAAACAGCAAAAGTGCGACGAAACAGCCGTCGTCAAACTTATCGAGGGAAGCAGTTGTCCTATTCGACAGTAGAATGTCAGCCGACCTGTCTTCGCTGGAATAACGCTACTGCCAACGCTAATATACCTCCCGCATAGCAAATCGCGTATATAGCGGTAATCAGCACATATTTGATGGGCAGTGTGCTTCCTTCAAAAATAGCGTCGCTTATCCAGAAGACCTGAAGATTAGGAATGGCAAAATAGCATATTTTTGCCCAGAGATGGGTTTTGGCGAGGGTGCCGAAAGCCCAGTCAGAGACAAGCCCCAGTAGGAAGACGCCTACGCAAGCCGAGAGAGTTACCACGATATTGAACCGACAGGACAGGGCCACCGCCAATGCCGCGATTATAACCGCGGCCAGAAAGAGCAGAACCGAGCCATAAACATCAACCGCGTTAATGTTATTATTAGCAGGGTTGAACTTCCAGTCGCGGTCGAAGAAAATAAAGAAAATTAGAGCAATTGTGCCCAGGCCGGCCAGTAAAACCATAGCCGTTGAGGTGGACTTCCAGTCATAAGTATAGTTAAAGAAAGCAGTTAGAAGGCAGGTAAGAACGAGAATGGTCCCTCCGGCTGCTAATACGGTATAGTCATTTGTGGAATCAACATTTTCCAGAACGCCGTTTCTTATCGCCATTATCAGTGCTATGGTGCAGATATAATGGGCCATAGCCACCGCCCCGGTAACTCCCAGAAATTTGGCTAAAATAAATATCGGACGTTGCACGGGCTTGCTTAAAACAGTCATAATGGTTTTATTCTCGATTTCCTCCGCCACTGCCCCTGAAGCGGAGAAAATTGCTATGAACAAGCTGGCTATGAAAAGCGTAGATAAACCCAATTCGCGCAAAAGCTTATTGTCGTCATCCAGTGTGTACATCGAGATTCCCGGACTGACGAAAAACAGCAGCAGGGCGGCGATGATAATTATCGCATAGACCGGCTGGCGTATGGTTTCTATGAAGGTATTTTTTGCTATTGTAAATAACTTTGTCATTCCTAACAACCTTTCTGGGAATCGCTGTTTTTCGGCGCCTTTTGAGTTTTAGGCAACGGTTTTTTGCCTAATTTTGGCGATATATTCTTATATGTTACAACAACCGGCTTGTAAATAGCCGGAAATTATTATATCTATATGCCCTTTGCTTTTGGGGTTCGGTAGAAACTTTAGGAATTTGATAAATGACAACATCATCAAGACCAGCAAAACTTGCTGCAATTGTGTCGCTGATTATCAGCGTCATCTTCTTTGTCATTACGATTCTTATCGGCAGATGGAGCGGTTTTTTATCCGTCTATTCAGAGAGTTTTGTTCTGCTTGGCTCAGCTTTAATCTGGCTGGTTTTGCTTATTCAGTTCCATCAGAGAGCTCTTGCCGAGCAGGAAAAGCTCGATATGAGCGCGCTTGCCGGCGAACACAGGACAGATAAAATCTTTCAGCAAAAGGGCGAGCAGGCACAGTTGTTCGCCATCGCCCAAAAGCGTCTTGCGATACTTGAAAAGTGGTTCCTGCCTATTTTCTCATTCCTTATCGCTGCCTATCAGGTGGCCATAGGCCTGTATCTGCTCAGGGGCGTTTCGGATTCGAACCCGGCTATCGGTAAACAGCCGCTGTTGTGCGCGGTTTGTATGATTGCTGTTGCGTTTGTGAGCTTCCTGATGTCGCGTTATGCGACCGGGATGTCAAGACAGCCGGAATGGAAACCGTTGCGGGCGGGAGGCAGTTTCCTGTTCGGCTCGGCGATTTTGTCATTTGCGCTGGCGATAGCTCTTGCGCTGGTTCAGTTCAAACTAATCACCGTAATCAGGGTGATTGATTATTTGATTCCAATCCTGCTTATTATACTTGGCGTTGAGAATCTGCTTAACGTTATATTTGATATCTATCGTCCTCGCCTGAGCGGTCAATACAGCAGGTCGGCGTTTGACAGCCGGCTGCTTGGGCTGGTTAACGAGCCGGGCGAAATTCTCCATACGGCCACGGGCGCAATCGATTATCAATTCGGATTCAAAGTTTCCCAGACGTGGTTTTATAAGCTTCTCGAAAAAGCCGTTGTGCCGCTTTTTTTCTTCGGTGCTATTACGCTGTATCTGCTTAGCTGCGTCATCGTTATTAATCCAAATGAGCAGGGGGTAGTCGAGCATTTCGGCAATCCGAAAGACGCCCAAGGCAATGTCTGGCTGGTTGGTCCGGGTATCCATTTCAAAAGGCCTTGGCCTGTCGATATTGTTCGAATATACCCCACGAGCGATATAAAGGAATTGCAAATCGGCTACGTGCCGAAAACTGACCCCAAAACCGGGCAGATAATCCGTGAGCCGTTGCTATGGGGTAAGGACCATTACAAGGAAGAATACAACATCCTTGTTGCGAGCCGTCTCGGCGCGGAGAAAAATTCGCAGGGGGCAGTGCCGGTCAGCTTGCTCAAGGCAAATGTTCCCGTGCATTACGTTGTCAAAGACATTTACGCGTTTCTTTATAACTACGACAATCCCCAGAAACGGCTCGAAGATATATGTTATCGCGAGCTTGCGAGGTTTGCCGCGAGCTCAACCATTGAAGTTGACGATGAGGTCGCTTTGCAGACCAGCTTGCTTGGCGCAGGCAGGTCACAGGCCAAGCAGATTCTGACGCAGAATATCCAGGCAGCCGCGGACAAGGCGGGCCTTGGCATCGAGATTGTTTTTGTGGGCCTGCAGGGGATACATCCGCCTACACAGGTTGCCGCTGATTATGAAAAGGTTATAGGCGCTATTCAGAAAAAACAGGCGATAATTCTCCGGGCGGAGGGAGATCGAAATCTTACACTTAGCACGCTGGCCGGTTCGGTCGAGGGCGCATCCGACCTTTATGTTCTGGCGTCGGAATACCAAAAAGCAAGACAGGAAAATGACCATCAGCGGACCGATGAGACTGCCGGTCGGCTGGATAAGGCGTTTGGCCAGGCGGACGGCGATATATTCTGCATGCTGCGGGAGGCCCAGAGTTACAGGTTTGAAAAGGCCACTATCGCCCGCGCCACCGGCGAACGCTTCGACAGCCAGGTAAAGGCATACAGGGCTGCGCCAGAAATTTACAAACGCCAGCAGCGTCTTATTGCGCTGGAGGAAACGCTCAGACCAATCAGGAAATACGTTATTGTCGCCGACCCGAATGACGCGGAGACATTTATTGTTGACCTTAAGGAAAAATTAACGCCGAGCTTGTATGATATCGGCGGGGTTCAGGAGAGCAGCTCACAATGAAAAATATAACAATAACCATCTTTATCGTTCTGCTTTTTGTCATTTTGGCTCTTGTGTTCACGATGTTCCAGGTGCGAGAGACCGAATCGGCACTGGTGATGACCTTCGGCAAGGCCACGCGGCAGATAACCGAACCGGGTTTGTATTTCAAGTGGCCCCCGCCAATCGAAATGGTTCAGAAGTTCGATTCGCGGTCGAGGGGTCTTGTGGCCGAGATAGGCGAGACGCCCACAAAAGGGGCGGTGCCGATTATCGTCAACACGTTTATCGTCTGGCGCGTCGCCGAGCCGCTTGCGTTTTTTAACGCAGTAGGGACTGTTTCGGAAGCCGAGAACAAGCTGCTTACCCAGATAAGCGATACTCAGAACAAGGTTATAGGCAGGCATGACTTCTCCGAATTTGTCAACAGCGATCCTACAAAAATAAAGCTCGATGAAATCGAAAAAGAGATGCTGGCTGAGATTCAGAAGGCCGTGCGAAGCGACTATGGAATTGAAATCAAGGCGATCGGCATAAGGCAGCTTAAAATCAGCGAAGACGTAAGCAAGGATGTGTTTGAGCGGATGAGAGCCGAGCGGAATCGCAGGACCGAGGCGACAATCGCCGAAGGCAACGCCGCATCCAAGAAAATCGTTACAGATGCCCTTTCGATGCAGACCGAACTGCTCGCGGCCGCGGAGGCCAGGGCCAAGGCCATTCGCGCACAGGGCGACGCCGAGGCCGCCCAGTATTATAAGCTGCTTGAACAGGACCCGCAGCTTGCTATGTTCCTGCGCGATATTGACGCGCTCAAAAAGATACTCGAACAAAGAGCGACGGTTGTTATCAGCGCGGATACCGAGCCGTTCAAACTGCTCAGGCAGATGCCGGACCTGAAACCGAAAGAATAATTGCTGTTTGTTTCATAGGCGGATTTGAAAGATATGACGGAAGAACACGGACACCATCACGAGCACGAACATAATCACGCGACGCCGGATGACGCGGGCCAGGTGCGGCAGGCGGACCCCGGCTATGATTACCTGTCGGGGGCATTGAAGGTCAGCTTTGCCGTCCTCAAGGTCATAATGGTCATACTGGTGATATTGTTTTTGTTTTCCGGTATCCGGACGGTAGGGCCTGGCGAACGTGCGATAGTTCTGCGGTTCGGTAAAATCAGCGGAGTCGGCGAGGCACGGCTGCTTGGGCCGGGATTGAAATTGCTTTTGCCCTATCCGATTCACGAAATCGTTCGAGTTCCCGTCGAGAAAAAGGTCAACCTGGCAATCAATTCGTTCTGGTATTATCAAAAGCCAGGCGAAGAAATGGATAACGCGACCAACCAAAAATCATACGTGTCGCCGACGCTTAATCCCATTACCGACGGCTATTGCTTAGTGAGGGGCGAGAAACAGGAAGAGACCGCAGCCGTCGCCGAAGGCAGCGATTATAATATCCTTCACTGCAAGTGGGTTTTGACCTACCAGATTACCGACGCGGAAAGATTCTACAAGCACTGCTACGTGCAGGACGACCATCTTTCCGCCGGACAGAATTATTCGGACATCATTGAGCAAAATATAAATCCGATGCTGGAAAATATTTTCTCCGATGCGGTTGTCGCGACAATGGTAAATTACACAATCGAAGAGGCGATGTTTGAAAAGGTGGCCTCGGTTACAGAGCGGGTCAAAGAGCGTATTCAAAACAAGCTCAACGCATTAGACAGCGGCATTAAAGTTGTCTCGGTTCAAATCCGCGATATAACCTGGCCCAGGCAGGTAGGGGCTGCATTCCAGGCGTCTTTAACCGCCACCCAGAATAAGCAAAAGGCAATCAGCGAAGCAAAACTCAACGCGGAAAAGATTCTCAATGAGACCGGCGGCCCGATTGCCGGCGAGTTGCTTGCCTCTCTGCGGGATAGTTCCTCCGACAGCAAAAAACAGGAGCAGTTGTGGGAACAGGTTGCCGGCAGGGCACAGGAGCAAATAGCCGATTCACGCGGCTATCGGACAAAGGTTGTCGAGGACGCCAGGGCGAGCGCCGAGTACCTGCAAAGAATACTTCCGGAATATCGAAAGTATCCCAAGCTTGTCATCCAGAGGGTCTATCAGGACGCGATCGAGCAGGTTCTCCGCGACGCCGATGAGAAGACGGTAATTCAGCCCGCGCAGCACGGCAGAGCAACCGACGTCAGGGTTCTCATCAACAGGGACCCTGGGATAAAGCCAAAATCCGAACCCGGAAAATAAACTTAGTGAGGAATCCTGAGAGATAGATAATGGCCCACGAACATCTGCATTTTAAGGACGATATAGCAGTCGAGCACACGCACGGCAAACAGGTTCGCGTCAGTTTGGCGCTGCTGGGGACGCTGGCAGGGGGGACGCTGCTGCTAAGCCACTATGTAAGCAAATGGTTTGTTTACGGCCCGGATGCCTTCCAGACCGAGATTCTCGCGTTCGCGGGTGCAATCCTGCTTGGCTCCCCTATCATCTGGCACGCAATAAAAAGTTTAGTGCGCAAAGAAGCCCATATGGATGAGCTTGTGGCCCTTGCGATACTTGCCGCCATTGCCACCCGGCAATATCCTGCCGCCTGTGTAGTTGCGTTCTTTATGTTACTTAGCGAACTGGTCGAGAGCCGGACAGCCCTTGGCGCAAGGGCATCGATTGAATCGCTCATTAAACTCACTCCTCAAAAAGCAAACCTATTGTACTCCGACGGCTCCGAAACCGAAGTTATGGTCAGCCAGATTAAGCCGGGCGATATTGTTCGGGTAAGGCCCGGTGATAATATTCCGGTCGATGGCGACGTCGTAAAAGGTTTAAGCTCGGTCAATGAGGCCACAATCACCGGCGAATCGCTGCCCGCTGACAAAGTCCCCGGTATGCAGGTTTTCGCGGGCACAAGCAATCTTACGGGCGCTCTCGATATTACCGTTACCAAGGCGGGCAAAGATACCACCTTAGGCAAGGTCCAGTCATTGATTTTGCAGGCCGAGCATACCAAGATACCGATTATGCGGATTATCGACCGCTATGTTAAATGGTACACGCCGACCGTTCTTATGATTGCGGGTATCGTCCTGTTCTTCACGGGCAATATCAACTATGCCATTACCATTCTTGTAATATCCTGTCCCTGTTCATTGATTCTGGCGACGCCCAGCGCGATGGTTGCGGCGATATCTGCTGCCGCCCGCTTAGGCATACTTGTCAAGAACGTTGCCGACCTCGAGACCGCGGGCAAAATCACCGCGATGGTCTTCGACAAAACGGGAACAGTAACGACCGGCCGATTATATGTAACGAAGCTCACTCCTGCAAATGGGGTTGAGCCGTCAACACTGCTTTCACTGGCCTCCTCCGCTGAAAAAATGAGCAAGCATCCCGCGGCAAGGGCTTTGCTTGAGGTCGCCAAACAGGCAAATCTCGTTTTGCCCGAAGTGGATAATTTCCAGGAAACCCCGGGAAAAGGCGTTTCCGCCAAAGTTGCTGGCAGTAAGGTAATCGTCGGAAGGGATTCTTTCCTCAGGGAAAACCAGGTTAATATGTCAAATGTTGCTCTGCCGTCTATGCATGAGGAGCAGGGTTTCAGCACACTTTTTGTTGCTTTGGACCATAATTGCATCGGGTGGATAGGCCTTCAGGATAAAACCAGGCCCGAGGCAAAAGAAGCTATAGCAGACCTTTTCGCACTTGGCATCAAACGCATAACTATGCTGACGGGCGACAGGGACGAAGTCGCAGGGCGGGTCGCAGCGGAACTCGGCTGCACCGATTACAAGGCGCATTGCCTGCCCCAGGATAAACTATCTATCGTGGAAAAAATCAAAAAAGACGGGCATACCGTCGTTGTCGTGGGCGACGGCATAAACGATGCCCCCGCGCTTGCCGCGGGCGACCTCGGCATAGCCATGGGAGCGGCTGGTTCCGACGTCGCAATCAACTCCGCCTCAATCGCGTTGTTGAGCGACGACCTTAAACGATTGCCCGCACTGGTACAGCTTTCACGCAGAACGCGTTTTGTTATCAACTCAAACCTTGCCTTTGGCGTCAGCTTCATCATCGTGGGCATATCACTATCGTTTTTGATTCTGCCGACAACAGCGGCGTTCCTGCATTTTGCCAGTTCGCTTGTCGTTGTCTTCAATAGCGCCCGCTTAGTTCGTCACGGTGAAGAACTTCAGCACCATACGAGTGAGGTTGCGTAGAATACCTATATACAGGCCTGACGGGATTAACTGAAATTATGGAATATGCGATTGAAACATTTTCTCTTACAAAGATTTTTTCCGACTGGTGGGGCCGCAACAGGGTTATAGCCGTTGACGACCTTAATCTGAAGGTTCGCCCCAATGAGGTTTATGGTTTTCTCGGCCCTAACGGCTCAGGCAAAACAACCACGCTCAAAATGCTCCTCGGATTGCTTCACCCAACAAAAGGAAAGGCAATCGTTCTCGGGGGCGACGCCACCGACCCGCAGATCAGTCGCAGAATCGGATTTCTACCTGAAGAATCGTATCTTTATAAATACCTGACGGCCCGCGAAACGCTCGATTTTTACGGCCAGTTGTTCAAATTGCCCGCGAAAGTCCGCAAGATGCGAATCGAGGCGCTGCTGGATATGGTAGGCCTGAAGGCCGTCGCCAACAGGACCATCGGGACATTTTCAAAGGGTATGGCAAGAAGAATCGGCCTTGCCCAGGCCCTTATAAATGACCCTGAACTGCTTATTCTCGATGAACCAACCACGGGCCTTGACCCCATCGGCACAAGACAAATCAAAGACCTTATTATCGAACTCGCCAAACGCGGCAAGACGATTCTGCTTTGTAGTCATCTTCTTGCCGACGTCGAGGACGTATGTAGCAGAATCGCGATTCTTTATGGCGGCAGGATTCAGGCGGAAGGCGACGTCCGCGAACTGCTGCGGCACTCCGATAAGACCGAAATCCTGACCGGGCATCTAAGTCCGGCGGCGATTGAGAAAATAAAACAAACACTTGCCGAAGAGCACGCGGAATACACCATCGGCTCGCCGATAGACAAGCTCGAAACGTTCTTTATCAATATCGTGGCCAAGGCGCAACAGCAGGCCGTCCCGACAAGCGGCGCGGAAAGCAAGACGCAGATTAGCAATTTTCTTTCCGCAGGGACTAATGACCGTGTGAACCGGGAAGCGTTACTTAACCAGCTTGTTTCTGCTTCTGACGAACGACTGGCTGTTCCTGATACGCAACAGGTCAAATCTCAACCGGCACCGTTGTCGCCGGCTGATGAAAATCTGCTCAAAGAGTTGACCGAACAGGCCGATTCAAAACCGGTTGTTACCCAGCCGACACAAACCAAACCCGCGCCGGCGCAATCCGACCAGCCGAATAAGAGCGTCCTCGACGAATTAACGGGCCGGTCAGGCGCGGACACAAAGAACGCTCATCCCGGAGATTCCGCCAATGCGTAGCATCTGGGCCGTCGCTGTCAATATGATAAAGCAGGCCCTGCGTCTCAAAATAGCCGCGGTCTTTATAGTTCTGCTGCTTGTGCTTCTGCCGGTAATGGGATTGACTATGACCGGTGACGGCACGGTAAAGGGGCGTATGCAGGCGTTTGTCAGCTATGGTATGTCACTGACGGCGTTTTTGCTGGCGATGCTTACTATTTTCACAACCGCGTATTCGCTCACAAGCGACGTAAAAGACAAGCAGGTTTATACCGTTCTCACAAAGCCAATTCGGCGGTTTCAGTTTGTCCTCGGCAAATTGCTCGGAATTGTTATTTTAGACGCGGGTTTGCTTGTTCTTTTTTCCGTTATCATTTACGGCATTACCGTTTTATTGCCGAAGGTTCTGCACGCAGACGAAGCCCAGATGGCCCAGATTCGGGACGAATTTTTTACCGCCAGGGCGTCGGTAAAACCTGAAGAGCCGGATATATCGCAGGAGCTTGAACAGGCCTATAATAAGCTTAAGCTGAATGGTGAAGTTCCTGCCGGTGTGGATGAAACTCCGGTTGCCCGTCATAACTATATGAGTGAGCTTGGCCGGCGTATCGGGCTTAGAAGGCGGGCCGCCGCGGTGGGCGAAGAGCTGCTCCTGGAATTCAATAACGTTAAACCCAAAGACCCCAACCAGAACTTGTTCGTGAGATTCAAATACGACGTCGCGGTAAATCCTCCGGACCTTTCTATATACAGTAAATGGGTTGTCGGTGACGTTCGCCAGCTTCGCCTGGCGACCAATTTTGATACGCCGATATATTCACTGGAACGAAAAGATATTATACGCACGTTCCGTGAATTTTCAGTTCCAGCCGACGCGGTTGCGGGCGACGGTTATTTTGCCGTGGCGTTTATTAATGTTCCTCTTAATAATACGGCTGTTATTTTTCCGTTTGAGGACGGTCTTGAGCTGCTTTACAAAGCCGACACCTTTACCGCCAATTTTACCAGGGCGGTCCTGTTAATTTTTGTTCGACTTGTTTTTCTTGCCTCGCTTGCCGTTTTTGCAGGGTCATTTTTATCGTTTCCCGTTGCCATATTGCTTTGCGTGGCCGTATTTACTATGGCCAATATGAGCGGATTTATCGGTGAATCCTTTGATGTCGTCGGGGGCAATGTCAGCCCGGTATATACCTGGTTTCTTCAGCCGATACTTTCGCTTTTGCCCCATTTCGACAAGTTTGACTCTTCTCAATTTTTAGTTCCCGCCCGGCTGTTGAGCTGGTCTTTGCTTGCCTGGATCGGCTTTTCGACGCTTTGCCTCAGAGCTTTGCTGCTGGTGATTTTGTCGCTATTGATTTTTACTTACCGCGAAATTGCAAAAGTTATCGTGTGACGTTATTATTGGCCTGTGTCGGAGGTGTGAAAACATCCGCCGGGCGTCTGCCGTAGATTGTTCAGTCAAATACGATTATGCGTTTACGTGACAAACTGATTATTGTTTTAAGCGTTGTGCTGATGGTTGCCCTGCTGACCGTTGCGGGTATGCGTCTGGATTATATAAATTCGCAGCGGGTTGAAATGAAGCTGATAAGCAACGAGCCGCTGCAGAATGCACCGCCTTCGCTGGCCTTTGCGACGGTTGCGATGGGGGCGTTCAGGGGGCTGGTGGTTGATATCCTGTGGATGCGGGCCGATAAGCTCAAGGAGCAGGGCCAATATTTCGACGCAAAACAGCTTGCCGAATGGATTACCGTTCTTCAGCCGCGATTTGCGCAGGTGTGGGCGTTTCAGGCGTGGAATATGGCCTACAACATCTCCGTGGCTATACCGGCTGAACAGCCGGATCAGCGATGGCAGTGGGTTAAAAACGGCTATGAGCTTTTGCGCGACAAGGGCATTCCCCTCAATCCTAAATCAATTAGCTTGTATCGTGAGCTTGGCAGAATCTTCCAGCACAAGATAGGCAGCAACAGCGACGATGATAATAGATACTACAAGTTACAGCTTGCTCTTTCGATGGAACCGCTGCTCGGGCCGGCTGACAATGCGTGGTTTGAGTCGCTTGCTAAAGCGCCTGCCGGCTGGAGTCAGATTGCCGCCGACGCGAACATTGCGCCGTTTATCGCCGCTCTGAAGGCAGCCGACAAGAACTTCGAGGATGATTCGCGGTTTGTGGGCAATTACCTTTCTCTTCGGCAAAATCCAAACAGATTCGCACCAGCCGCTTTTAAGGTAATCGAGCGATTCAGAGACACAGCAATACTTCGTGATTTCGATGTTTTCGCAAAGGCATGGCAGCTTCGAAACGTCTGGAAACTTGACCCTGTTCTTATGCTCGAATTAAACCGTACATACGGCCCGACAGATTTCAATGACCCCAATTACCACTATCCGCTTGACTGGCGGCATCCGGACGTTCACGCAATTTACTGGACGGTTCAGGGGCTTCGCGTAGCGGGCAAAAAAAATGTTGTTAAGACGGGCAGGGGAGAGTACCCGATTGACGAAATCAATACCGACCGGATTGTTTCAAGCAGTTTGCAGAACCTGTTCCGGTATGGAAAAATCTTTATCTACGATACGAACGAAAATCCGGCCTCACCACAGGGCGCCGAGCAGGTCGCTGCCACGGGGCCGACAAAAGATATATTTCTACGTGCCGATTTCAGGATGTTCGATTCTTACAACAAGGCCATAGTGGAAATAATCAGGAAATACGCCAAATCGGACGACCCGTCGGATGACTCTCATATGATTCAGCACCGCAATATGCTTACTAATGCTTTGACGATGTTTTACCAGGCGGGTCACAGGCAAAAGGCGCAGAAGATATATGATTATGTCAGGGCATTGTATCCTCGTCCGGAATTTAACGATCCGGCCGTCGAATCTTACATCATCCAGCAGATACGCAAGGACCTCAAGACCATCACAATTACCAAGGCGATGGATACGATTATGCCGATGCTTCGCGAGTCGTATTTCAGATATGCCCTGCGCGATGACGATGCTTCCTACGCCATCGAAAAGATGGCCGAAGACGTATATAATGTTTACACGAAACAATATGGCGATGAGGCACGGCTTCGTTTGCCGGAGCTTAAAATAATGAAATATAACGCGTTTATCGATTTCTTTAGCGACCAGGAGTATCCGCTGACAATGCGTCAGAATCTCCTTGCCCGGATAAAAATCGAGCAGCCGAAGCTTGCTGAACAATTTTCGCAGATTGAAGAACAGTTGATTCAGGAATCGCAGCAGCAACAGCAGCAACAACCAAACTCGCAATGATATTCCCTTCGCCTGATAAACACGATGACGACTTCACTTCCCAGCTGACCGCCTCCCAGCAAAAGGCCGTATTTCACCGCGACGGCCCCTTACTTGTCATCGCGGGGCCTGGCAGCGGTAAGACCCGCGTAATAACCTGCCGCATTGCCGCGCTCGTCAGTTCAGGTGTTCCCGCTTATAATATCTGCGCCATCACTTTTACCAACAAGGCCGCCGAAGAAATGCGCCAGCGGGCATTTAGATTCGCTGCGTCCGCAGGCGCGCATATCAGCACCTTTCACTCCCTGTGCGTTCGCATTCTACGCAGATATTCCGAAACTGCCGGCATCACCCCAAACTTCAGCATATACGACGATTCCGACCAGTCCAAATGTATAAAGCAGGCAATCGTCGACTGCAATCTCAATACCACTGATTTTTCGCCCGCGCGAATACTTGACGCGATTTCTGCTTTGAAAAATAAGCTTATCGACGCAGATGCCTTTGAAAAGGAGGCGTACGATTTTTCCTTGAAGACGCTTTCGAAAATCTATTCCCGCTATCAACAAATTCTCAAGGACCTCAATGCCGTTGACTTCGATGATTTGCTTATGAAAGCGGCCTTTCTGCTCGAAAGCAATCCCGCTGTTCGCGAGGAGCTTGGCAATCGATATAAATATCTTCTCATCGATGAATACCAGGATACAAACCACGCGCAGTATCGAATCGCAAAGGCGCTTGCCTCCTCGCACAACAATATCTGTGTGACGGGCGACCCAGACCAGTCAATCTACCGCTGGCGAGGAGCCGATATTCGCAATATCCTCGATTTTGAACGTGACTGGCCCAATGCTGTGGTTGTCCGTCTCGAAGAGAATTTTCGCTCCGCTCCGGCAATCCTTGAAGTTGCCGACCGGCTCATCGCTAATAACCAGAGCCGAAAGGAAAAACGACTAATCGCGACAAGACCGCCTGCGGGCAAAGTTATTATTGAGCCGTATGAGGATGAAGTCGAGGAGGCCATCGGAGTTGCGGAAAATATCAGGCAGTTGGTTGACCATGGCGTATCTCTTTCCAATATCGCCATTTTCTATCGTGTCAATGCCCAGAGCCGGGCAATCGAAGAGGCCTTCATAAGAAGCAAAATACCGTATCAAATAGTTCGAGGCGTCGAGTTCTATAATCGAAAGGAAGTCCGCGATATTCTCGCTTATTTGAAGGTCATCGTTAATCCCGCCGACAAAGTAGCGCTTCTGCGAATCATCAACACCCCCGCCCGTGGCATAGGCAAAACAACAATCGACAAGGTTCAGGACTTTGCCTCCCGTTGCAATATCGGCTTATATGAGGCAATTAAGACCGTTTCGCAGATATCGAATATCCCGCAGCCCACTGCCGGTAAACTTACCGCGTTCCTTAATATGATTGAGGGCTTTCGAAAGAACGATTCCGGTTCAGTCGCGGAAATGGTCGAGCGTGTCTTCACCGATTCGGGACTTGAAAAATCATTGATTGCCGAAGGCGCGGAGGGCAAAGACGCCGCCGCAAATATCGAGGAGCTTATCAGCGCAGCCGCCGTATATGATAAGCAAACCGAAACGCCTTCGCTGGTCGATTATCTCCAGCAAATCGCGTTGTTCAGCGATGCCGACGCGTATAATGTCTCGGTTGAACGCGTTGCGCTTATGACGCTGCACTCCGCGAAAGGTCTCGAATTCGGTACCGTTTTCATCGTAGGCGTCGAAGAAGGTCTGCTGCCGCACGAAAGAAGCGCCGATAACGACGACGAAACCGAAGAGGAACGCCGTCTCTTCTTCGTCGGCATAACACGCGCAAAAACCAACCTCTATATCAGCTTCGCTAAATACCGCAAAATCAGGGGCCAGACCCTCCGCACCATACCATCGCAATTCCTCTTTGAGCTTGGTCTTGCATTTTCTGAATCCTCTCAAAGGAACGATACCAGTTATTTGGAATAGACAATTTCAAATCATCAATCATCAATTATCAATAATCAATCATCGTCTCTTTTTAATCCCGGCGATATTGTCGTCCACAAAAAATTTGGTATAGGCACTGTTAAGGAATTTGCGGATATGGGCGATAACTCGGTTATTACAATCGCTTTCAATGCCGGCCATACAAAAGCCCTGATGCTCAAATATGCCAAACTCGTGAAACTATAGCTGGTTCAACAATTGCCGGAGGTACAATGGAGAGGTATATTTTAAATTCGATGATGTGTGTGGCTTTATTGCTGGCCGGCTGTGCGGGAACATCACGCTCATCACGCACAGGTGAGTATAAAAACATCGCATTAAACCCAAACGATATCCGCGGCCCGGCTGTAACTTATCCGCACGCTACAAGCAACAGCGAATGCAGGAATGAAATCTGTTACGCCGCTAAAAACGTCATCGACGGCAATACCGCCAATAGAGGTCACGGCCCAAAATTTCCCTTCTGGGGGCCGGATAAACGCACAGACCTGTGGCTCAAAATAGATTTTGGCCGACCCGTCGAGGCGGACAAGGTTGTCATTTATATAAGGGCTGATTTCCCGCACGATGCTTACTGGAAGGGGGGCACGATTGAGTTTTCCGACGGCTCGAAAGAAAAAATATCCTTTCAGAAAACCGCGATGCCTCAGGAGCTCAAATTTGCTCCTCGCCGAATCGAATGGCTTCGTATAACAGACCTCGTCCAGGATGAACCCCTCGGCTGGTGTGCCTTCACCGAGGTCGAGGTCTGGGGTTGGAAGTTAAAAGTCAGCGGTCGGTCTTGGCAGGTAATTAACTAACATCGTCGAAAGTTCTGTCATTACCTTTGGTTACAACGCTGGCTAGGTTTAATGGTTTGGTTCAGAGGAAGCTTCTCTCTGTTGTGATATCACCTGGTCAAGATTGTATCGGGCTCCTTTCATATCAGGGTCAAGTTGCAGCGCTTTATTGTAATATGTAATTGCCTCATTAAGTTTGCCCTGCATACTAAGCGCAACAGCCAGATTATTATATAAGGATGCAGAGGCTGGTTTTAACTCGAGGGCTTTGTAATAATTTTTTTCGGCATCAGAGGGAAGCTGGTTTGCCCTGTAAAGGTCACCGAGAGTAAAATATGCGGATGCTTTGTTTTTCAATGTATTTAGTTTTGCTTCTATTGCTTTTATTTGGATAGAGCGACATTCTACTTCTAATGCGTCGTTCTGTAAAATGGAACAATCGAATTGACGACTGGAACAATAATCGGTGACAAATTTCACATAACGCTGCATTTGTTGAGGTGTTGCGTTGGTAAAGTTAATCATATCCGTTCTCGGAGCATTTAATGAAAAAACCAAAGCTGCAAAATCTAGTTGCGCATTTACATCAGGGGAAATTTCTCTGAGGACTGTTATAGTGTCGGGTTTTAAATTTCGTTTGGAGTAGATATTTTCCTGGATGATCGGGTCGTCGATAAACATGGTTTTGGGGGCGGAATATTCCAGCCGAGGCCACGCATCGGTGTTAATAGGTCCAGGGCCGCACAGACCGCTGATATCTTCGGTTGCAATTAGTCCGTATAAAGATTTAGGATTAAGTAAGGTCATATTTTTGGACTTTTGGGCGAATTTGAAATTTCGTTCGGCATTATTAAGTTTAAGGCCATTATCTCCCATGCATCCAATGAGAAGGTAATCTTGTGCGGATGTATTTATTAAAATGCTGTTGGGGAAAACATCCGCGAATGTCCTGAGGACCATTGAAAACGAATGCCAATTCATTTGATAAGAGTAGATAAATTGTGCAAATATTCCATCCTGATTTAATCTGTTTTTGGCCAGCTCAAAAAAATCCCTTGTGAATAATGTTGCAAGGCCTGCCATCCAGGAATTGGAAGGTTCGGAAATTATTACATCATATTTGCGATTAGTGAGCAGGAGATGAACTCTGCCGTCCTGGATAATAAGTTCGGTTCTCGGGTCGGAAAGCACGTTACCGTTCCACGGCTTAAAAAAACTGTCTGCTTTGACTACCTGATTACTGATTTCCAAAATATCCAATCGTTCTATAGGATAGCATAGGGTTTCTCCGGCGGTAATGCCGCTTGCGAGTCCAAGCACCATTACTGCCTTCGGATTAGGATGAAATATAAGCGGGAAATGAGCCATTAATACTTGTGTAGGCATATCCTGAGAAGTTCCTGCATCTGGTTTTCCACTGATTGCCATGAAATAATCGATTCTGCCAAGTTCATCCTGAATTTCTAATACTGTGGTAAAACCCGCAATGCCGTCTCCATAATAGACAACCTTACCAAGATTATACTTTGCCAATATATCCGAACCATTCCAAAGAGCTTTCAACCAGCTGTTTTTATTAAACTCGGATCCAATCGCCTGTAGCCTGTGATATTTGCCCATGGCAAGAGCTTCTCTATTCCAACTGGGGTAGAACAGGCACAGCATTACTCCCAGCGTTGCCGGGACAAATACTGAAGCTAATTTTGCCTTATCCTGTTTGTTAATCCAAATGAACCATGCGGCAACGATGAAAGTTATTGAGGTCTGAATCACAAAAACAAGTTTTAAACTGTTTTCCTTTCCCATCAGGGGTAATAATAAGAAACCTGCACAAAAGGAACCCAGCACAGCCCCGATGGTGTTAATCATATAAGCAAATCCTATGGATTTCCCCACTCTTGAAAGAGAAGGAGTGCAAATTTTGCCCACCAATGGAAATGTCGCTCCCAGGAAAAAGGTCGGTAAGAACATAAAGGTGAATAAAATTACGGCTTTCGAAATGCTTAAAAGAATAAAGCTGTTTTGAAATGTATAAATCAGCTTGGCAAAAAAGAATTGGCTGTTGCCTAAAAGCTGGCTGACGGACAGCGCCAATAAGACCGCGGCTAATTGTGTGTATATCAAGAGCCATATTGGTTTTTTAGCTTTATCGCCGAGCCAGCCGAAAAATATACTCCCCAACGCAAGGCACGTGATAAAAGTAACAAGAACAATCGTGAAAGAATACGTGGTAGGTCCGATGATTAATCCTAATAGTTTGGTCCAGATGACTTCATAAGACATTGCACAAAAACCTGAAACAGCGAATATTATCAAAGCAGCCGGTATGACGCCTTTATAGATTGAAACTGTTTCATCCTGCCGGGATTGCTCGAAAGTGTCTTCTCCGGTCTGGTTTATTTGCCCATCATCTGTTTTTAATTTGTAACTTGTCCGGATAGATACCAGACCGACGACCAAATTTATCGCCGCTGCGAAAACTAACGTTCCTGTCATGCCGAGATAATTTATCAGCCAGAAACCGCATAAAAGAGAGCCGACTGCTGCTCCGATTGTGTTCAGGCCGTATAGATGCCCGATATGGCTGGCCAGATGGGACATCCTGCTGACGTAGAACCTGCATAAAATAGGCAGGGTAGCTCCCATACATATAACCGGTAAAATTAGAAGAACGCTACATACGACAAATGTTAAAAAGCTGTAAAGCATGAAGTGGTTGAAAAGCGAGTTGTAAATTACCGCACAAACTGGCTTAACAGCCGTCAGTATCATTGGTAGAAGCAGACAATACACCCCGACAGCAAGCTCCAGGATTCCATATATTCTTACCAGCTTGAGCGGATGCTTAATTCGGTCTGTTGTCTTGCCCGCCAGGAAACTGCCCAGCCCGAGGCCGCCCATAAAAACCGTAAGAATGATACTGACTGCGAATGGTGCTCCGCCTATAATTTTCACTATCATCCTGGTCCACAGGACTTCGTATATCAGGCCCGTCATGCCTGAAAAAAAGAAGCATATCAGAATCAGCGTCATTACGCTGCTAAATGGCGTTGAAGCATTTTTTTTCATATAATTTGGCGGTTCAGCAGAACTTTGTTATTTTTCAGGCCTTTTGTGCCTTTGTAATCAATTTATTTCAGAATCGGGTAATGGATTTTCGGATTCTTGTTTTTAACCCAGGGCAGCTTTTCCCATGTAATGGTTTCGTTACAGTCGTAGGCCTCTCGGTTCGCTCCACGGGGGAGATTTCCCCATACCATAAACCACGTCCATCGGGGCTGTTCGCGTAGTTTTTCCGGCGGCGGCGGCGCTCCTACCTCACCCAATGCAATCAATTTGTCGCCTGCCAGCGCAAGAAGCTGGTTGTAGTCATTAGGGTCGAAACCGTTTCTGTAAACATCCGTTGCCAGTATATCCACCACGTCATCACCAGGATAGACGCTGTCATAAGGGGCTACATTTTCCCTTATTTCATTGCAGTTATAAACCCATATCAGGTTATTAAGCTTGTGGAAATTCACCAGCCGGTCATACAGCATTCGATACAGTTTCTTTGTGCCGTTTTCGCCGGGTTTGCCGTTCCACCAGAAAAAGTCACCGTTTATTTCGTGATATGGTCTCCACAGAACCGGCACATCGGCGTATTTAAGCTGCTTGAGGAAAAACGCTATCACGTCAACCTGTGATTTCCATTTTTCGTTAATCGTTGTCCCCGGCGTGATTAAATTCTGCCACTGCTCGTCTGTGATATGGCTCTGTATTGACTGCCTGAAGTCAACCGGCTCCTCCTCGGTAGGGGGCACCGCGTGCCACATTATCGTTATTATGAATCCCTCGTTACTCCGTCGAATCGCCTCATCGACAATCTGCTGGCGAAAATTAATTCCGTCCCAGGTGCCCGGTGCGCTGAAGCCGAAATCGAACCCGCACAGTGCCGGATAATGCCCCGTCCATTTTTCAATCGAGGGAAGCTGTGTTGTTACGACAAGCGGCGCGCAATGCTGGCCGACAAGTGTCTGTTTGCCCGAAATGCTGTAAAGATATTCCAGCAGCTTCACTGCTTCCGGGGAAGCGTTTGGCGTCACCGGCTTTTTTGCAACATTGGCCGTCGGTTTCGTTTTTGTCGCCTGATTTACATCTGCGGATGATTTCTTTGGCATACTTGGTTCTCCTGCATTGGCCCAAAGCGAAAAAGAAGCTGCGCAAACAAACAGCATTAAAGCGAGTTTATCAAAGTTCATCGTTCCTGTTTCCTTCAATTATTCTTCAAAAAAGGTACTACCGCGTTAATGTCCTTATAGGTTTCATAATTCCAGTTGTTGCCGTCCGCAACTCTGATGATAGTATGTCCTGTTTCAAATGAAAGCAAATCCTCTATGAGCCGTTTGTGCTCGTTTCTCAAGTACGGAAGAACATCGCGCTGTACCCGCTGCGTATAGGCTCCTCTGCCGTAAACATGTTCGTCTGCTGAGACAATAAAAAGATATGGGTCGATTGTTTTGAGGTAATCTTCATCGACCGAACCGTGAAAATGATGATTCGCGTGATAGACGTGGGTTTTGAGAAAATCCGGGTTATTTGTGTATCTTTGAAGGATTTGACGCTGATTCTGGCCGTAAATATCGCCCCCGTGGGTATAAACAAATCCTTTGTATTCCATTCTCATTGAAAGAGATTTGGGGTTCTCGTCGGCGATGTTTATGCCGTCCTGATATGAATTCAGAATCGTAACATTCACTTTTTCGAATTCGAGCTGGTCGCCCGTATTGAAATCCTTGTAATCCTTTTTGGTCAGGCCTTTATATTTTCCCATAATCAGGCCCATGCCGCCGCAGTGGTCGTCGTGATAATGCGTAATCCAAAGATAATCCGGTGCTATTTTATGCCTGTCTAAGAAAGGAATGACACGTTCTTTGCACATTTGTTCGGTGCCCGTGTCGATAAGGAGAGTTTTACCTGTGGGCAAAAGCATTAAAACTGACACGCCGTGGCTCACGTCCAAAGAAACGATTGTCCATTCTGCTTTTCTTTCTGCGTCTCTTACATCAAGTTTGAATTTAACGGGTTCGATATTGCTGAAATTAAACGATATGTCGGTCCTGCCCGTTTCCAGTGTTGATAAATACTCCTTTGGGATTTTGACCATTTCTGCGTCTTGCGTATAAGAGACGCTTTTTTCTTCGAAAGGCACCTGCTGCAGCTTCTGCGTTATTGAAACGAGCTTGTTGCCGTTTTTATCCAGTTCAATGAATATGTCCGAAGTTGTTTTGTTTTTGTAAAATGTGTTTGTAACGGGAGAGATTTCAGGTCTTTCAAAAATAGGGCCATATACGGTGATGTAATCGATATCCATATTTCCCCAGGATTTACGGATCTCGATGGTGTTGGCGCCTGCGTTTAGTCCCACGTTTTTCTCAATCTCTGCCCATTTTGAGCTTGCGGGGAAACCGATTTCCGGCGCGTATTCTTTGCCGTTGATTAATATCCGCTGGGCGTTGTCTTTATTGGGCGAGCGGTATCCGATGCCGATTGTATATCTTCCGCTGCTGTTAACATCGACGCGGAAGACCACTGCTCCGGTTTTGCCCATTCGGAGGAATTTGCCGCCGCTTGCGGACACATCCTCCACAAGAGAAATGCCGTCAAGCAGGTTCCCGTCTTCTGCTTCATAGGTTTTCTTTTGACCAGCGAAAGTATTGACGCCGGAATAAACGAACCACACTACTGCCAGGGAAAACAGTAAAACTGTTTTTTTCATATCCGCTGTTTATGCCTTAATATGATTTTTAGTTATTGTTTTTTAAACGCCGGCGGCTTGTCAGTATTTTTTCATCAACTCCAGCATCTTGCGGTCGAGTTTGTGGCCCTTATAGTCCTCATATTCCACGTCTTCGCGTTCGCTGTCCATCACGCCGAACGGCCCGCGCAAATTCCACATAGCATATCCCCAGCCGACCTCTTTCCACAACGAAAGCAAATCCGTCATCCAGCTAATCGCTACGTTGTGAGGCGTCTTGTTAAAGCATCCCCATTCCCCCACGTGCACCGGCACACCCTTCGCCATCAACGGTTTCCACGTATCAATCAGAGTGGCCCTCAGTGCTGTCTTATCCCATATCTTGCCGTCGTCGCCTTTCAACGGCCAAGTGGGGACATTAAATGTTTGAAACGCATCTTTCGGCACCCAGCCCGCTGTATAATGACTTACACTCATCGGGTCATATCCGCGTGTGCTCTGCACGACACCCAAATCCGCTATGCCCATAATAGGTAATCTCCCCACGTCCTTGCCGTCCGCCACAATCAGCCGATTGGGGTCTTCTTCCCTTATCCCTTTTACTAATGCCGTAACAACCTCAACGTGCCGGGTTTCTTCTTTCAGGGTTGGCGGCTCATTAATCAAATCGAAGCTGAGCCGCGTACTTGGTATGCCCTTATATCGCTTCGCGAACATCTTCCAGTGAAAGACCGCCGCCGCAAGCGCCTTTTGCATTTTTTCAGGTGTATCTTCGTAAAGGTCCATTGGTTCCTGGTCCCGCCCGTTGATGCAATATCCCGGTATGCGATGCAGGTTGAGATTGATATGTATTTTGTATTGCTTGCCCTTCTCCACAACCTTGTCGATTTCTTTGAGCACGTTCTCATCGATATTATACCAGTCGTCTTTGTCTGCCCAGTTCCAGTAAGATATTGGTATCCGGCCAAAGTCGAAGCCCCACTCTTTTATTATCTCGAAATCCTTTTCATTGAATTTTCTTTTTTGCGGTCCTTTTGTGCCGAACCCTACGGGGAAATTAAATCCGCGATAGCGGGGAAACTTCAGGGTTGTTTTCTGAGAATTTATTGCCATGTTCGCTCCTTCTGCCGGCGTATTGGCGTTTTTGCACCCGGAAATTGCCGCCGCTGCTATTATGCTGCCTGTCTTCAGAAAGTCACGTCTGTTCATTCAGGGACCTCCATTTTCTTTGCCGGTTCTGTTTTTGTATCTGGTTCCAGTCGTCAACATTCTACCATCCCGCAGGACTATGTCAACGAAGCCCTTTACAAATGTAAATATGTCGAAGGCATAGCGTTTCAAATTCATTATTCAGATGATATTTGCCTTTGCCCGAAGTGACTACTATAATACCTGTTGGCTGGTTCTTGTAACCTAAGGTTGAAAAGACAATGTAAGGAGTCGAAAGATGAATTATGTTTGCAAAAAGTATAGCGCTGTTGTGCTGGTTATGGTATTGGTTTTGGCTGGCGTTTTGTCGGCGGATGTTCAGCTGCCCTCGGTTATAAGCGATAATATGGTCTTGCAGCAGGGCAAGGCCGTGCCGATTTGGGGCTGGGCGGACGCTAATGAGGTGATTACGGTTACAGGAAACTGGGGAAGCGGCAAATGGGAGACAACCGCCGACCGGGACGGCAAGTGGATGGTCAAGATTGATACGGGTAAAGCAGGAGGCCCTTATGAGATGACGGTCAGCGGTAAAAATCCCATAACGGTTAAGAATATTCTTGTAGGAGAGGTGTGGGTATGTTCGGGCCAGTCGAATATGGAATTTACGGTTAAGCAGGCAAAAAACTCCGCTGAAGAAATAGCCGAGGCCAATAACTATCCGCAGATAAGGCAATTTCTCGTGGGACGAAAAGTGATTTATACGCCTATGTATAATTGCAACGGCAAGTGGGTTGTATGCAGCTCGACAACGGCGGGGACATTTACAGCGGTCGGATATTTCTTCGGCCGGGAGGTTACTAAGCAGCTTGATAATGTGCCGGTCGGTTTGATTAACACATCGTGGGGCGGGACGCCGGTTGAGTCGTGGATGAGCAAAGAATATCTGGAAAACGACCCGAACTTTCAGCCGATTCTGAAGAGATTCGAAGAGACATCCGCCAATATTACCGAATTGAAGGCGAAATATCGGGAAGATATGCAGAAGTATGACACAATAGTTCCTAAATTAAAAGCGGAAGGCAAGCCGCTGCCACCAAGGCCGGAAGAGCCGATAGGGCCTGGGCATGCTTACTCACCAATGGGGCTTTATAATGGGATGATTGTTCCTATTCTTCCTTATGGCATACGCGGGGCGATTTGGTATCAGGGCGAATCGAACGCTTGGCGGGCATATCAGTATCGCACGCTGTTCCCTGCGATGATTAAAAACTGGCGGGACGCCTGGCATCAGGGCGATTTCCCGTTCCTGTTTGTTCAGTTGGCAAACTATATGGAACCGGAGCCCCAGCCAGTCGAGAGCGACTGGGCCGAATTGCGAGAGGCACAATTGATGACTCTTTCTTCGGTGCCGAATACTGGGATGGCGGTTACGATAGACATCGGCGAACCGGATATTCACCCCAAAAACAAACAGGACGTCGGCAAGCGTCTGGCGCTGTGGGCTTTGGCAAAGACATACGGCAAAAATATCGTTTACTCAGGCCCGATTTACAAATCAATGAAGGTTGATGGCAATAATGTCGTCCTTGCTTTTGACGATGTCGGCGGCGGACTTGTGGCTAAAGGTGATTCACTGAAGGGGTTCGCAATAGCCGGCGCAGACCGGAAATTTGTATGGGCGGACGCGAAAATTAAGGGCGACACAATCGTTGTAAGTTCCGATAAAGTTGCCTCGCCGGTTTCAGTGCGTTATGCCTGGGAGAAAAATCCGGTATGCAACCTTTACAATAAGGAAGGTCTGCCTGCGACACCATTCAGGACCGATACCTGGCCGGGTATTACCGCCGGCAAGCGTTAATCGGAGCGGATTGTGGCATATACTTTTTAGGAGTTGGCGTGCTGTTATCGCCGCGATACAATGACTAAGGGAAATTCATTCCCGAAAGCCAGCCGGCTTCTTGCAAACAGCCAGTTCAGGTTCGTTTTGGTGAAGCGATTGAAAGCTTGGGATGAGCTTCTTTTGCTGTTTGCCCGCGAAAACGGCCTCGATTATCCTCGTCTGGGCATATCTATCGGCAAATCCTGCGGAAACGCGGTTGTTCGCAATCGGTTAAAACGGCTGTTACGCGAGGCCTTCAGGCAAAATAAACACTTAATCGCCCCCGGTTTTGATTTTGTGGTTTCAATGTCGCCCCGGTGGATAAAACAAACCCGTGAAACAAAGGACGTAAAAGCAGCGTGGGGGGCGATAAAATTAGCGCAAATCCGCGATTCCTTCCTGAAATTGGCTGCCCAACTGACCTCGGCAGGGGGTTAATTTATAATCTTTAGCCCCTCTGATGCCGATAAATGCCTATGTGAGCAGAGGTTGCCCATTGGGCCCCAAAACCGGATTAGTTTCGATAGGTAAGGCAGCGAAAGAGGCGAGCGTATCACGCCAGTCGTTGCAGTATTATATTATGATGGGATTGCTCGAAGCAACCAAAATCACAAAAACCGGCAGACGAATGTTCGACCAGCGAACCATTGAGCGTATTAAACTTGTGAAGAAGCTCAATAAAAGCGGCCATCCCTTACGGGCCATTCGTGAGTTGTTTCTTGAAGGCAGAACTGATATGAAAGGAAAAGGGCGGTGAGCGATTACGAAACAATGCAGCGAAGACGCAGTATGGTCGTCGGG
>Ga0187881_10001290_pt1 | contig 26957 bp, 28 predicted proteins | sample June2016WEW_19_1_2_FD_133017 | JGI IMG/M metagenome (GOLD analysis project Ga0187881, IMG submission 133017) | Peatland microbial communities from SPRUCE experiment site at the Marcell Experimental Forest, Minnesota, USA - June2016WEW_19_100 | ecosystem: Environmental > Terrestrial > Soil >... | reverse complement strand
CGTCGCCGACAGACCGTTAGTCAATATGGTTGTCGAAATGGCCAAGGCATCCGCTACAGGCGACCCGCGATTTTTCGACAATCCGATTATCCCTGACGACCTAGCCCATCTCGATATCGAAATATCGGTCCTATCCGAGCTGAAAAAAACCGCCAACCCGCTTTCCCTTCGCCTCGGCATCGACGGCATTTACATAAAACGCGGTCATCTCTCGGGATGTTTTCTGCCGCAGGTGGCGACGGAAACGGGGTGGTCAAAAGAAGAATTCCTGTCCTCTTGCTGCTCTCATAAGGCAGGCCTGCCAGAAGACGCCTGGAGGGACACTAAAACCGATGTATTCCTCTTCTCCGCGGAGGTCTTCGGCGCACCATTCAAAGATATATGATACCAAAAGTAAAAAGTAAAAATGAAAAAGCAGAAGTTAATGTCAGTTAATGTTTAAGTTAGTGTCGGCCAGGGTGATTAGTCAAACGTATATATGATATGAAAAAAAACTGTCAAAATAATTTCACAATGTCATTGCGAGCGAAACAAAGCGAGCGAAGCAATTTATTTCCACTGTCCTCAGTCCTCCGTCTTCTGTCTTCCGTCTTCGTAATCTGTGGTTGCTTTGCCGGCGTATCGTTGGCCGACGACATAAATACCCCCACGGGTATGGCTGCCTACCTGAAAAATAAACAGCTTCCCACTCTTAAAACAATCGACTTATGGGAAAGCCAGTTCGGCACGGGGCTCAAGCTCACTACCGCCCATTATGAAATTTACACTACTTTTCTCGACCCGCTGATGCTGTCGCAGGTGCCCGGCTTCGTCGAGTCCGCATATCGCGGCTATGAAAGCCAGCTGCCCAAGCCAGTCGAGACCTCGGCCCCATTAACCGTTTACCTCTTCGCCAATCGTCAGCAGTGGGAGGCCTTCACAAAAGATTTCACCGGCCCGCAGGCACGGATGTACCTGAAAATCAAAGCCGGAGCTTATTATCTAAATGGGGCGTGCGTGGCGTATAACATCGGGCGGGAGCGCACCTTCTCGGTTCTCGGCCACGAGGGTTGGCACCAGTTCAACTCGCGGCTGTTCAAATACCGGCTGCCAAGCTGGCTCGATGAAGGCATCGCGATGCAGTTCGAAATAACCGAATACGATAGGGGTTTTTTCACTTTTAGGCCGGAGCGCAACGGCTACCGCCTCGGCTCACTCAAACAGACGCTCCTCAAAGATGACGTTATACCTCTCAAGGCCCTGATATCGTTAAACCCCGGCGAGGTTGTTGTCGAAAACGATGAAGCCGTCGCCGCCTTTTACAGCCAGGCGTACGCCCTTGTCCGCTTTCTTCGTGAAGATGAATACGGCAAACGGCTGGGCAAATATCAAAATCTGCTTTTCGACGGCCTCAATGGCCAGTGGCCCTTGTCCCTGGAGGATATAAAAATCGCCGCCGACAGAAATATACCGATAACCGTCGAATGGAACCGCGAAATCGGAAAGGTGCTGTTCGAGCATTACATCGACAGCGATTATGATAAAATCGAAAAAGAATACCTTATCTTTTGCCGAAAAATAACATACTCGGTACGGTTAAGATAACCACAGATTACACAGATTTCACTGAAAATTAAAATTGGATATTCATTCTAAGACAATCATACTGGCATCGGCGTCGCCTCGGCGTAAACAGCTACTTGCCGAAGCCGGCTACAAATTTACCGTTGTCGTCTCACAAATCGATGAATCAATTTTCTCAACTGAAAATATCGCTCCTGTCGAATACGCCAAACAATTAGCTTTCGCCAAGGCAGATGACGTCGCTGACAAGTATCCGGATTCAATCGTAATCGGCGCGGATACCGTCGTTGATTTCGAGGGGCAGATTATCGGCAAGCCACGCGACGCGGAACACGCCGAAGAGATTACGCGAATGCTCTTCAGCATGCCCCATAAGGTTATCACGGGCCTTACCCTTGTCTGTAAATCGCGCAATCTGAAAATAGTCGAAGCGGAGACAACAGTTGTTTATCCGAAGAAACTGACAGATGCCCAGATTGCCGAGCATATCAAGAGCGGCATCTGGTGCGACAAAGCGGGCGCGTATTCCATCAGCGACAACGACCCTTTCGTTGACCATATCGAGGGCAGCATGACAAACGTTATGGGTATGCCGATGGAACTACTAAAAAAATTGCTTTTTTAGACACGGATTTACACTGTTTTTGCTTCAGAGATTGGGCGGGTATGCGAAGAAAAGAAAAGGAAATAAAGGATGTCGCCGCGATTGAGGACATACTGAGGCGGGCGACGGTGTGCAGATTAGGTTTGTGCGAGGACAATTGCCCTTATGTGGTGCCGGTTTGCTTCGGCTATAAAGACAATGCCTTGTATATTCATTGTGGGCCGGAAGGTAAAAAGCTGGAGATAATCAGAAAGAATAATAATATTTGCTTCGAGGTCGATATAGATAACGAACTTGTAAAAACCGACCGGCCATGCAAGTGGGGATTGAAATACAAAAGCGTTATCGGCTTCGGCAAAGCCGTGTTTGTGGAGGATGTTGAATCCAAACGCAAGGCCCTTAATGTTATTATGCGTCAGTTTTCAGCCAATACATTTGAATATCCGGAGGAAGCCGTCAGGAAAACGATAATCATAAAAGTTGAAATAGAAAGCGTGACAGGCAAACAGGCCGGTTATTGAAGCAGTAACAGGAACGGTTTATAACGGCCTATTACAGGGTTTGGAGCCAGTTTCCGGCGAGGAAGGCAAATTCGTAGAAATCGACCATGCAATCTCCGTCGAGGTCAACGGCGGCAGTTTGGTTACAATCGCTGACCAGCCAGTAGTCGCAAAAAAAGGCAAGGTCATCCGTATCTACGGTGTTACCGTCAGTAAAATCGCCGTAGAGGGTTTTAGAGAGGACAACGTCACCGCCATTCGGCACGACGTCAAACATAACGTATTTTACTGAATTGATTTTCACAATACTCGCGTTTACCGGCAGGCCGTTCTGTGAAACCTTAACAGATAACCAACCTGTGGGAAGAGGCCTGCGCATGGTCAGCGGATAATTGTAAATCGTGTTATCGAGAGCGTCTGTTACCTGCAAAGTAATGCTGTCGCCTGTATTAGACGATTCGGCAACGGTCACGGCATTGCGTTCTTGTACATAGCGCACGACGTTTCCAAAAGTTTGTACCCAGAATGTGCTCCTGCGGGCATCAAGATACTGTAAACTTGACCGCAGGACTGTAGAGGGAAGCGGTGAATATCCGCCGTCGCTGTCGATACCGTGTATGAGAAATACGCACCATCCTTTTGTGGACGCGACACTTGCAAATTTTGAATTGAAGTCCGCCGCTGTCAGCACCGAGCCTTGGGGGCCGCAAATTAACGAACTTACCTGGTAATAATTTCCCGGGGTGTTTGCTTCGATGAATCCCTGACAGTGTCGCGCGGAGATATAGTATTGCGCGGTAAGCGGCTGGTTGCTGGGCGAGCAATAGGGATAAGCCAGCGTGACACATTGCTGGCCTGTTACATGCGAGTTAATGGCGCTCTGGGAGTTGGCCAGCTCCGTTGTTTGATCCGCAATGGACAATGTGTTCAAATCACGATGCGTAACGGTATGACTGGCGACTTCGTGTCCCTGGGAAGCGGCGCTTTGAAGGCCGGTCCAGTTGGGCGACATGCCTGTAATGGTAAACAGCGTCAACTTATAACCAAACTCATTGAACATCGGGACTGCTATATCAAACTGATTGGAGCAGCCATCATCAAAAGTATAACTTACCGCGGCTGTCCGAAATTCGGGCCAATTGCCAACCTGGTAAGGGGGAGCGATGGTTTGAGAATATCCCGTGTTGACCGCGATAAGAAAGGCGGTAAGTATCAGAATTTCATTTATTTTTTTCATAGCCGCTTTGCCTTTTGCAGCCCACAGGAGCCAAAAAGCGATTGGTATTATTATACCATATTTGCGGGGGAAATCAAAGCGGAAGGGGTTCGAGAATCGTTCCATAATCGAGTTCTATTTGTGCCAGCCGGCTGCATTTTTCTGTTTATCCAATCGGATATGAATAAGTTATACTATGCGGCGGATTTACCTGGGTAAGATGTCAACGTATGTAAAATGCGATGTAAAGAAAAACACAAGAAGGGGCTGTTATGCGCACTCAACGAAAAAAACTTTCCTGGCTTTATATTATATGGGCGGCAGTTTTTGGGCTTATCTTCATTCAGGGGGCGTCGCAACTGCGGGCGGCAGAGTTCGACGATGGGTTCCGGTCACCGCCTGAATCGGCCAAGGCGAAGACGTGGTGGCACTGGATGAGCGGCTGCGTGAGCCGAGAGGGGATCACGGCCGATTTGGAATCTATGAAGAAGGTCGGCCTGGGAGGGGCGTTCATTTTTCACGTTGGGCAATTGCCGATTGATGCGCCCGTGAAATTCCGCAGCGACGAGTGGTGGAGTTTGATGCGATTCGCGGCATCGGAATCCGATCGGTTGGGACTTGAACTTGGTTTCCATAACTGTCCGGGCTGGTCGTCCAGCGGGGGGCCGTGGATTACGGTTGATAAATCCATGCAGAAGGTTGTGTGGAGCGAGCAGATATTCACCGGCCCGGGGCTGTTCGACGCGGTGCTGCCGCAAGCCCAGGTTGACGCCAAGTGGAATTTTTATCGTGATATCGCGACGCTGGCGGTGCCCGACCAAAACAATCCGGTGCAAATCTCTCAGATAGTTGACCTGAGCGGGAAGATGGATGTCAACGGTATGCTGAAGTGGGATGCGCCCGAAGGTCGGTGGAAGATATTGCGCTTTGGCCGCACTACCACGGGCAAGGGCTGCAATCCGGCTCCGCCCGGTGCCGAGGGATTGGAATGTGACAAACTCGACCGTCAGGGCGTGGATGCGCATTTCGACGGTTACGTGGCGGAGGTTCTGAAAAATGCCGGCCTTGCCCTGGGTAAATCACTGAGAGGAGTTTTTATAGACAGCTACGAAGTTGGCGACCAAAACTGGTCGCCGAGTTTTCGAGAAGAATTTCAGAAACGGCGGGGCTACGACCCGGTGCCGTGGCTGGTGACGGCGACAAAGTGCGTTGTGGATAACCAGCGGGAGACGGCGCGTTTCAAGTATGACTGGAAGCTGACCATCGCTGAGCTGTTTGCCGATAATTATTATGGCTATATGGCGGAGCGAGTGCATAGATATCCCGGCTTGAAATTAGCTGTTGAGCCTTACTACGGACCATTTGACACAGCAGATGTGGGTACACGTGCTGACGAGGTGGCCGGAGAATTCTGGCAGAGTCCTGCCCCGTGGGGATGGGATACACTGAAACCGGTCGCGTCCAGCGCACACATTGCCGGCATTCGCATTGTTGGCTCTGAGGCGTTTACGGGTCAGCCGCAGAACGCCAAATGGCAGCAGGACCCGTATGCGCTCAAAGCCACGGGGGACCGTGCCTTTTGCCTCGGAATAAATCAGTTTATTCTGCATACTTCAGCGCATCAGCCATGGCTGAACGCCCGGCCCGGGATGACGATGGGATACTGGGGCACGCAATTTGGCCGCACACAAACATGGTGGGGACAAGCTGACGCATGGCTGACTTATCTGGCGCGGTGCCAGTACCTGCTTCAGGAGGGACGTTTCATCGGCGATATCTGTTTTCTGAGTGAAGGGGGAGGCCCGTCGGGGCCTGCGCTGCCGTCGGGCTATAACGGTGACATTTGCAGTGAGCATATTTTCCTGAAATCTATGACCGTGAACAACGGCTGTCTGATGCTTCCGTCGGGGATGAGCTATCGTTTGCTGGTTTTGCCGAATCGTAACACTATGACGCCGGCAGTCGCCCGTAAAGTCCGCGAACTTGTCAGCGCGGGCGCTACCGTTGTCGGCCCGAAACCGACATCCTCGCCGAGTCTTCAGGATTATCCGGCATGCGACCAGGAATTGCATCGCATTACCGCAGAAATCTGGGACACGAACAAGGTTATTTCCGGTAAATCAGTCGCCGATGTTTTAAAGTTGCTGAATGTGAAACCTGACTTTCATGCGAGCGCCGGGAAAATCATGTGGATTCATAGGCGTATCAGCGATGCCGATGTCTATTTCGTCTCAAACCAGGAACCTAACGAGCGTATTGCGGATTGTGCGTTCCGTGTTGAAGGTCGCCTTCCCGAACTATGGGACGCGGCGACAGGTGAAATCCGCGACGCCCGGACATTCAGCAGCGAGGGCGGGTTGACGAAGCTGGCGATTAAATTTGAGCCGCGAGGATCGGTGTTTGTTGTGTTCCGAAAACCGGGACACGGCGCGACGGATGGAAATAACTGGGATGAATTCAAGCCGGTACAGGAAATCGATGGAGCGTGGACGGCGCAGTTTGACCCCTGCTGGGGCGGACCGGGTCAGGTGACATTTGAAACTCTGACCGACTGGACTAAACGCGACGAAGCGGGTATCCGGTATTATTCAGGCACAGCGGTTTATGAAAAGGAATTCGAATCGCCGAAGACGAATAAAGCCGCGAAGCTGTTCCTTGACCTCGGCGATGTTAAGAACCTGGCTGAAGTGCGATTGAACGGAGAAAGCCTCGGTGTGGCGTGGAAGCCGCCTTATCGTGTGGAAGCGACCAGGGCGCTGCGTCCGGGCAAAAACAAACTCGAAGTGCGAGTGACAAATCTTTGGCCGAATCGTTTGATTGGCGACGAACAGCAGCCCGACGATTGCGTATGGGGCGAGGAACAATTCTGGGACCAGAGCGGCCCCAAGCAATCGGTAGGCCGGCCGCTGAAGGAGATTCCCGCATGGCTGACCGAGGGCAAGCCGCGTCCCTCTGCGGGTCGATACACGTTTACGAGCTGGAAATTCTATAACAAAGATTCTCCGCTGCTGGAATCAGGATTGCTTGGTCCTGTCAAGCTGCTTGTTAAAGCTGATTAAACCGGTGGCAATGACCGCTTAGTTTGGAAGATCGAGACCGAAGTGAATCCGACATCGTTTCAATTGCGCGACGTGGCGCAAGAATGACATCAGCGGCTGATTTTAGTCAGTAAATCTTTCCTGGCCTGGACACGGAGTTTGGCGTTCTCGTAGCGTCTTTTTTCATCCGCGGTCTGGGGCAATATCGGGGGCACGGGACAGGGGTGTTTATCTTTATCAAGCGCGACGAAAGTCAGATGAGCCGTGGTAGCCCTGACTTGTTTGCCGTCGTAAGGGTCTTCGCGAATGACCTGAACGCCGACTTCCATTGAGGTATGGCCTACATAATTAACGCAGGCCTTGAGCACAACGTGGTCGCCGACGCGAATCGGCTCTCTGAACGAGAGCGAATCGATGCTTGCTGTTACGACCTCTTTGCCGCAATGCCTTTGGGCGGCCATTGACGCAACCATGTCTATCCAGGCCACAATCGCCCCGCCAAAAGCGGTTCCGTAGGGATTCGCCTGATTAGGCATCAACAGATACCTGCTCTCAACGGCGCTATCGGATGGTTTTTTGCCTTCCATGCAGAGTATTTTAACCACAGATTCCACAGATGACACTGTTTTTTAGCCGCAAAAAAGCACAAAAGGTTTCAGAAACGGATTCAACCCGTGAGATAGCGGCTTTGCCTATCTCACGGGTTTAACACAGATTTATGCGGTTGAACAAGCCCTTCGACAAGCTTCCCTCGACTACGCTCGGGACAGGCAGGGCAGGCGGTTTTACACTGTTGAACAAGCAACGGGAACTACTTATAAGGGCTTGTTTTCAGCGTTTCCTTCTCACTATCACCGCACCAAGGCCGAGAAGCGATACATTGCAGGGTTCGAGAACTTGCTCCAGAAATAGCTATGGTTCGTCATACAGTTGCTCTATATCCCCCCATGTCAATTTAACAACATGAGATGCGTAAGGTATAAATCGTTTCCAAAGGCCACATTCACTGTTTGTGTGGTACCACCGGCTTACCCTGACCACTACGTCAACAGCCACGTCAATCTGTACTTGGTCCATTTCAATCGGCATCAAAAGATATTCTGCAATTCCTCTGGCCGCTCCGCCCCACTTTTTTACATTGCCATGGCCTTGATTCTCATACCAGCTTTCTTCCAAAACTTGCATGATTCTCGTTTTAGCATCATTTTCAAGATGGATGATCGTGGGAATATAACGTTCTTCTACGGAGCCTCTATTTCTCGTAGACACGTTTTCGACCTTTTTGTACGGTTCGCTGAAATGTCGTAAAAATCTCTCTATCCTGGATTTTAAAGGTTCTCCAACAATCATTTCATACCTTTCTTGTTTGAATATGAATTTTCATGTTTCATTACTACTTATACTCCGAGACTGGTTTTTCTTTAATATCTGAAAAATACGAACTGGGACTATTTAGCTGTAACTTGTTGTGGGAACTAAAGTAATGATGTTGGAAAATTTTTATTTTTTATGTAACAAGATTAAGGTTTGCGCTATCAGAACACGGATACCACCATACTTTGCACCATTCCTTAACGGTAAGGAGCATAAGACCAGTATTCCAGCCTGCCCTGATAAAAATAAAGGTAATACTCATCATAAAAATTTTCTATATAATTTATTGTTCGACCTTCGACAGATGCAGCACGTGCAGACATACGATAAGTTGAATATCCCGATGAATCCGTATGCAATAAAGTAAGGCGTTCTCCGTTATTAACATGCTCACGATAACCATTAACCAAACGAGAATATTGACCTGTTGCTGCCTCGACTTGCTCCAATGTCATACCCTTAACAATATTACCACGCAACACTTCTTCCTTAATTGTGTTCTCCCATTCAGGATGCTCTTCTACAGTACACCTGCGCCCCTCCTCAACCGACAGCCACCCATACTCACGTTTTTGCTCAAATGTAAGAGGTGCACAACCACAAACAAAAACCATCAACAATGTTGCTAGTAAAAACTTTTTCATTTTTTTTCAAAAATTGGTTATTTTCGCCTTCTCCATCGCAGATACGCCACAGGCCGTCAGCAGTTCACTTATACTTACCGACACACAAATAAGCAAGGCCTTAAGACCAAATCACCTTGCCCGCAGGACAGATGTGTTTTATCTGAGATTTCCAATATTAAACGCTTGGCTACGCAACCAAGCGTTTTAATTTGACGTTTTTTGTTAAACCATAATCTGCCATTGCCTTTTGCCCCACCCTCTAAAAGCGATTTCATTATACCTTTTCGCGGATAACAGCCAAAGAGAAAAAGTCGGGTATAGGTTTTAAAACTCCACTTTTGCCCATGTCAATCTGAAAAACTCGCAATAAAATTAGGCGAAAGACAAAAAAAGTTACAGAGTTCATTTTTTGAAGTAAATCCCTGAAAATCCTCGTTATTGGGCTAAAAACGGGGTTTTTTAGCAATTCCATTGTTTTGTAAATAGTGAACAGTAAAATATATTTGTTTTTTTATTAAAAACAATTTGACATTTGAGACGATAGATATAAAATTGGGTTTTTGTTAGGTGTCTATATAACAATCAATGGCTGTGTTGGCGAATTGACATAACAGAAGTAAAGACAGGTTTTGTGACTCGTGGCCCGTGACTTGTGACTCGGAAATGAAATGCAGCCGAAGGGGACGGAGTGCAGGTGGATTGATGATTTTTGATTGCGGATTGCGGATGCGGAAGAGGATATTTTTTAATTGCGGATTGTGAGGAGAAAGGAGAAGTGATATGGCCAGGAGCAGGGCGTTTCAAAAAGTTAATCCCATCAGCAGAGAAGAGACAGAAGCCACGAATAAAATCGACCTTCTGCGATGCAGGGCGGGACTGCTGACGGGCAAAGACGGCGCTTTGGTGCAGATGTATCTGAACGGCACGGGGACATTAAACCAAATGGCGCGGCTGGCGGGCGTCAATGAGGCGAATGTTGCCAGAAGGATTCACAAGCTGGTTCGCCGGCTTCTTGACGGGCAATATATTACCTGCCTGCGAAGCCGGGACAAATTCACGCAGGAACAGATTGAAATGGCGAGGGATTATTTTGTGGACGGGCTGCCTATGAAGGAGATAGCGGACAGGCACGAAACGACGTATTACGAGGTGAGGAATACGATGAAAAAAATTCAGCGGCTGACGACGGTAACACGAACTCACACTGACCGCAACGCTGACTGACACTGACGTGAAACAAGTGAAAGGGGAATCGAATGACAAGAATATCGGTTGAGAAAAAATTCGATGTTAATCCGCAAAAAAGCGAGCGAGTTACGACAGTGATGCGGATGTTCGGCGTGGGAATCGACCGGCTTAAAGACCAGCGTACGACGCACGCATGCACAGTCGAGGTCAATGATGGGGACATTGTTTACATAACCGGGCCTTCGGGGGCGGGTAAAAGCGTGCTGCTGCGGGAAATGCAGGCGGCGGTAGCGGACGATGATAAAATCGTCATCGAGCAGATAGCTTTGCCTGCGGACAGGGCGGCGATAGATTGTGTGGGCGGGAAGGGGACGATTGACGGGTTATCGCTGCTGAGCTATGCGGGGCTGAGCGATGTGTTTTGCATGCTGAATGTGCCGGCGAACTTGAGCGAGGGGCAGAAATATCGTTTTCGCCTGGCATGTGCGCTGGCGTCAGGCAAAAAATTCATATTCGCGGACGAATTCTGCAGCAACTTGGACCGCATCACCGCGGGCGTAATCGCTTATAACGTTCACAGGTTCGCGAGGCGCAACGGCGTTACGTTTTTTCTCGCGTCGGCCCACGAGGACATATTGGCGGATTTGCAGCCGGACGTGCTGGTGGTGAAGAGTTTCGCGGGAGAAGCGGAAGTCACATATAAAAGTAAAAAGTAAAAGGTAAAAAGTAAAAAACAGAAGACAGATGCCAGAGGACAGAAGACGGGTGGAAAAGGAAAAAGCAAAAATGGAAATGTGTACTGTGGCGAGAAATCTTGAAATTGTCCCCGGGACGAGGGCGGATTACGAATCGCTTTCGCATTATCATTACCGCGAGCCGAATATGGGGCCATACGCGGCGATTTTCGCGCTGAAGGGCAAATTCCGCACGGCGACCCAGCCCTATTTTGATAAAGCGACCATAAAAAAGGGCGCAGGCCTATTCAAAGATATACAGCAAGGATTAGATATGACGCAAGTTCAGCAAAATAGGGCTGGGCAAACGGTGTCCGCAGGATACCTAACGGTGGGCGTGATTGTTTATTCGATGCCGACGGCGGGGGCGCAGATGCGAAATATCGCGACGGGCGGGATTTTCGCGGGGCTGGACAGGAGCACGCAGTTGAAACTCATCAACAAGAACATCCGCACAATCAGCAGGGTGATTATCGAGCCGAGGTTTCGCTTGCTGGGGCTTGCGGTGCGATTGGTCAGAGAAACGATGCCGATTATGGATGTCCCCTTCGTCGAGGCGCTGGCGGTGATGGGCAGGGCGAACCCGTTTTTCGAAAAGGCGGGATTGACGCGATACGATGCCCCAATTTCCGCTTCCTGCGTTCGGCTGATTGAGGCGTTCAGTGCGGTCGGTATCGATGAGCAGGATTTGATTGATTCGGGGCTTGTTCAGAATCGTCTCTCGTCGCTCGTGACTCGTCGTTCGTATTCCGAGTCACGGGGCACGAGTCACGAAGCACAATTTATCGAAGACGAGATGACGCGATTCCTTCAGAGTTACGGCGAAAGACGGCTTATGCCACCCGGCATCGAACGCACAAGATTTGTCCTCAACAAACTCACCGACAGGCCTGTGTATTACCTGTGGAAAAACATAAACGTGGAATTGAGAATTTAGAAGTTAGAGTTTAGAAATTTTTTCTCAGTTCTCAATTCTAAATTCAAACTTCAGGAGGGAATTATGTCTGCGAATATAAGGTCGATACGAATAGATAAGTTGCTGGCTCATCCCGATAATCCGAACGTGATGAGTGATGCGACGTTTCGCAAGCTGGTTCGCAATATTGAGCGGACGGGGCTTTATGAGCCGATTGTCGTCAGGCCTCATCCCAAAGAGAAAGACCATTTCGAAATCATCAACGGCCATCATCGCGTAAAAGCCCTGGAGCAACTGGGGCGTAAGGAAGCGGATTGCGTTGTCTGGGACGTTGACGATGAGCAGACGGCCATTTTGCTGACGACACTGAATCGACTGGCCGGGGCGGACACGCCGGCGAAGAAAATAGAATTGCTGAAAAAACTTATGGAGCGAATGGGGACAGCCCAGCTTGCCAAATTGCTCCCTCAAACCGCTAAGCAAATTGAACGGCTGACAAACCTTAAACTGACTGTTACGCCACTCAAGGCCCAGGCGGAGCAATTTGCCATACCGCTTGTGTTTTTTGTGACAAAGCAGCAGCGGGGGATTATCGAAAATGCGATTGAGGCAGCAGCGTTCAGCCCTTCGACCTCGCTCAGGGCAGGCGAACAGTGTGCAGCGGACAGGACACAAATGACAAAGGCCCAGCGTCGTGCCGGGGCGATTACGGAAATAGCAAGCCAGTTTATGGAGGGTGAAAAATGCCGGATGTAAAACCGCTCACAAAAAAACAACGCGATGTAATCGATGATTTATTCGCAGCGGAGCTTGATGAGCAGCAGATTTTTGAAAAGCACAGGATTAACAAACGCGTTTACGATAAATGGCTGGCGGAGGATAATTTCGCGGATGAATTTGACAGGCGAGTCAAATCGGCTCACAGGCGAGGCGAGCTGATAATCGCGAGGTTCGCTAATGTGGCTGCGGCTAAACTGGTTCAGCTGACTGAATCAGAGAATCAGGAAACGTCTCGCAAGGCCTGTTTGGACGTTATAAATTATCTCCGGCAAAAAGTGGAGCCCAGGCCCGACCCCGACGGGCAACCTGAAGCGGAGAAGCTGCCTGATTTGCCGCCTGAATTAGCGAGCAGATTATTATCGGCATTGGCCCAAAGTGAAGAATCCGCAAATACCGGCGACTGATATAATGAAATTGACAAAGGCAGGTGCGGCAAAATACAATTCGGCTGATGCGTTGAACCGATTCGGTAATAAGCACAAAAACGTCAGGAGAAATTTTATGTTGAAGGCAAGTTGTTACGCTCTCGTAATCTCTGGTTTAGTTATTGCGGGTATGTTATCTGCGCCGGCCATTGGCGCTGACAAAGACGATACCATGCCTCATCTCAGCAAGCAGGGCGCCGCTACTCAGCTTATGGTGGACGGCAAGCCGTTTCTTATGCTTGCCGGCGAGCTGCACAATTCCAGCTCATCCAGCACTGAATATATGAAGCCGATATGGCCGAAACTCACTGAGGCGAACCTCAATACGGTTCTGGCCGTGGTTTCATGGGATTTGATAGAGCCACAAGAAGGCAAATTTGATTTTTCACTCGTGGATGACCTGATAAAAGACGCGAGACACTATAATCTGCGTCTTGTGCTGCTCTGGTTCGGAAGCTGGAAAAACGGCGTATCAACTTATGTACCCGTCTGGGTCAAAACCGATTGTACCCGTTTTCCGCGTGCCCGGAACGCGGATGGCAATGCCCTCGAAATCCTCTCTACTTTCGGCGATGCTTCCAGAGACGCGGATGCCAAGGCGTTTGCGGCGCTGATGCGGCATATCAAAGAAGTCGATGGCCAGCAGCACACGGTGATAATGATGCAGGTGGAAAATGAATCGGGCGTTCTCGGCGATTCACGCGACAGGAGTAAACCCGCGAATGAGGCATATTCAAAGCCCGTGCCAAAAGAGCTTATGGATTATCTCCAAAAGCACAAAGATACGCTTTTGCCTGAGATTCATAATGCATGGGAGACTGGCGGATTTAAAACTTCAGGAACATGGGAAGAGGTTTTCGGCGCAAATAAACCGCACGAGAAGGACTGGCGGAATCGCTCGTCATTTACAGATGAAATTTTTATGGCGTGGCAATACGCCAAATATATCGAGAAGGTAGCCGAGGCAGGCAAGGCCGAATATCCGATTCCGATGTATGTAAACGCATGGCTTGACCAGGAAGGATGTCCTCAGCCCGGCGAATTTCCAAGCGGCGGCCCGCTGTCGGAAGTTATGGATATCTGGAAAGCCGCTGCACCGCATATTGATATGCTTTGTCCGGACCTTTATGTGCCGGACTTCAAGGAACGCTGCGAAAAATTCAGCAGGCTTGGCAATCCCCTGTTCATACCTGAGACCCGCGGGGACAAAGACGGCGTAATTAACATATTTTATGCTTTAGGGCAGCGCAACTTGATGGGTTTCTCGCCCTTCGGCATCGAAAGAATAGCGGAACCAAACAGCGAGCTTGCCAAATGCTACAGCGCCCTGTCCGGGCTTGCGCCGTTTATCCTTGAAGGCCAGAGCAAAGGGACAATCACGGGAGTTGCGATTGATGATCCCAACTATGTTGAGAAAGTGCAGTTGGGCGGCTATAACCTCGAACTGCGGATACTGAGACGATGGGGGAGCGGGCCGACGGAAGGCCCCGTCGCCGCTGGGATTGTAATTTCGACCGGGCCGGATGAATTTCTTGCGGTCGGCAAAGGTCTGATGGTTACATTTGCGACAATCGCGCCGGGACCTGATACAGTTGGTCTTGCAGCCGTCGAAGAAGGCACATTTATTGACGGCAAATGGATACCGGGCAGACGGCTTAACGGTGACGAGATTATTTCCGGCAGAGGTTGGCGATTTTCGCCCGGCGGTTACAGCATTCAGAAAGTCAAAGTGTACCGCTATCACTAAAATGCGCAGCAGGATTTCGGCCGCATTGGCGACGCCTGGTTGCGCATAAAGCGAAGGGAGACACACGCTCCTTTATGGCTCATTTAATGTGCCGGGCGGTCTCCCTTATCCAATTATCGCCTTCTTAATTTTAGCTTTTTTTGAGGCCTCATGCCTCGACCCGCGGGTCTCATCATCAGCTTCCTCCGTAGAAAGTATATGACAGGGTTCGGCAAAAGCAAAAAATATCGCAAGCGATTTGTAGAAAATTTGAATGGAATGATTATCGGGTGGGGACGATGCGAAACGAAAAAAAGAGAGACGCAGGCCCGAAATATCTTGCCCTCACTTTCTTCCAAAAGGGCATCGTCTCTCTTTACGAAAAAACTTTTAGTTTTGACCCCGCCCTGTTCTGGGAAAGCCGCAGCAGTTGTTTTGGGCCGCAGCTTTCGTCGGTTTCCACACCCTTCGGCGAGGCAAGCCGAACCCCCAAAACAGAGCGGGGCATTCTTTCAATTAAAATATACGTTTTGTTTTCAGCAGGCCAAAATGGATAAGGCGGAAATTTTTTGAGCCGGCGGGCAATTCTCGTTATAATCGTCCATCTGATAAATTGAACGGAAAGGAAAAAATAGATGAAGATAGCGATTGGCGCCGACCAGGCGGGTTACAAATACAAGGAAATCATAAAAAAGTTCCTTATCGAAAAGGGACATACAGTTGACGATTTCGGCACGGATTCCGAAAAGCCGTGCGATTACCCCGATATTATGAGGCCTGTGGCCAAGGCGGTCGCCGCGGGCAAATACGACCGCGGAATCATACTTGGCGGCTCGGGTAACGGCGAAGCAATGGTCGCAAACAGGGTCAAAGGAGTGAGATGTGCCCTGTGCTGGGATTTACGTTCCGCACGTCTGAGCAGGGCGCACAATGACGCTAATATGCTGGCGATGGGCGAGCGCATGATTGCGATTGAAGAGGCGCTGGAGATAGTCGAGCTTTGGCTCAATACCCCATTCGACGGCGGACGCCACCTTACCCGCATCAAAAAAATCGACGCGGAATAAAGCTAAATTTAGTTAAGATTCAAATCACAAATTTTCAATTTCCCCATCTGGAATTTGGAGGCATACTATGACTAACGGTATCATTCTGCCGGTTAATGCGCAGACCCAAAGTGTTTCCCGCTTGTATGAATCGCTAAGGCGAGCAAGGCCGGCGACTAAAGATGACCTGAAAAACTATATCAAGGTATTTTTGGGGATTGACGTGCCGGATAAACAAATCTGCCCGGAGCATAATAGTCCCTTGAATTATCTGTGGCACGGCTTCAACTGCGATTTTTCAAATCCCAAGCTGGCAAACGCTGATTGCGTTGTCTGGGCGAATAGGGGCGGAGGCAAGACCGACCTTGCGGCTGTTGCGACACTTTTGGATTGCGTTTTTAAGCCCAATTGCCAGGTGCGGATATTGGCGGGTTCCGAAGAGCAGGCGGGGAGGATGTATCGATATCTCACCGATTTTCTGCGGCTTGGCTTCGATAAGTTTTTGGCTGAACCAATTCGCAAAACCGGCTGTCGATTCAGCAATGGCTCGGCGGTAGATGTCCTCACACAATCGCAGGCGAGCGTCCGGGGTCAGCACATTCAAAAACTACGCTGCGATGAGGTCGAGCTTTTCGATAGCGATGTCTTCAACGCCGCGAAATTCACCACGCAAAGTACGGACAGTATTATCGCCGGTATGGAAACAATCAGCACAATGCACAAACCGTACGGCCTTATGCAGAAAATCGTTTCGTCGGCTGCCAAAATCGGCACACCCGTTTTCAAATGGTGCATCTGGGAGACAATCGAAAAATGCACCGACAGAAACTGTTCGCAGTGCTTGTTGTGGGGTGATTGCGAAGGCAGGGCAAAACAGGCAAGGGGCTATTTGAAAATCGACGACTGTATTACGCAGATGCGACGCAGCAGCAGGGCGGGCTGGGAGGCCGAAATGCTGTGTATCAAACCCAATCTCGAAAATGTTGTCTTTGACCAGTTTGATGCCGCTACTCACGTCAGGCCTGTCGAATATGATGCGAATTTGCCTTTATATCGCTCGCTGGATTTTGGTTTTGCCAACCCGTTTGTGTGCCTTTGGATTCAGGTTGATAGCGAAGGCGTGGTGCGGGTGATTGATGAATATGTACGCTCTCGCGCGACAATCGACGTTCACGCGGCCGAGTTGAAGGCCAGAATCCCCGGTGGTGAATCACGAGTTATCGCGACCTTTTGCGACCCGGCGGGTGCGGGAGCAAACGACGTTACCGGCACAAGCGCGGTTCGTGAGTTGCGCTCACTTGGGATAAATGTTCGTTATCGCAGAAGTGGAATCGCAGAGGGCATCGAGTCAATCCGCCGGGCGATACGGGATGGCACGGGCAAAAGCCGATTTATTGTCTCGCCCAAGTGTGCCCGCCTGATAGAAGCTCTGACCTGCTATCACTACCCTGATACGCCGACTGGTGATGAATTACCCCTAAAAGACGGTGTTTACGACCACCCAATCGACGCCCTGCGTTATTTTTTCATAAATCTCGAACATACCGCGAGAACGGGACACAGGATTTATTGAAAATTAGCGAGGAAAGGCCGCTTTCGGCGCAGAAAAAAAACAGGACTGGGTCGGAGGGAGGGGAGAAAGCGAGATATCCCAGCCCTGTTGTTGGTACAAAAATCAAAAAGAACAGCGCATATTGCCTAAGCGGTGTGGGGACTATTCGGCAAACTCTCGCCTCAATAACATAACAAAACTATCTTACCATAATCAGCCGGGTTCGACAAGGGAAATTTCCGGAAAAAATACGGTTTTTTTCGCCTTTTTTTCGGTTCGACCCGCAAATCTTATGCCCAAAATCACGCGATTCAAGGAGTCTTCGCATTTGTGGGCTGCTGACAAGGTTCGCGTATAACCGCTTAAGGAACGGATAGTTATAAAAAGATTGGGCTGCGGTCAGGAGGGAGGAGAGGAGAGAATTACCGCAGCCCGTGGTCATCGTTCATAACATATACGCGGTCCGGTTCAATGGGTTCGTTTCTTTGAAAACATATTGCCGAAAATTATCAGCTCGCTTAAAATCCGGCCGGCAAACTAATTATAAGGCAGGAGTCGAATGTAAATAAATGAAACCGCTCAAAGAGCAGCTTACTAACATCCCGGTCATTGCTCTGGTTATTGCGAATATGCTGCCCATATACGGCGTTGTCGCATTGGGCTGGGACGCGTTCAACATCGTCCTGCTCTACTGGGCCGAAAACCTCATCATCGGCTTTTACAATATCTTCAAAATCGTGTTCGCCAAAGTCGAGCCCCCAATAGCGAATCTCGGCAAGCTCTTTTTGATTCCCTTTTTCATAATTCATTACAGTGGCTTCGTCGCCGTCCACGGCTTGATCATTTTCTCTCTGTTCGGCAAAGGCGACGCTGACAAATCGCTTGGTATAGGCCAGCATCCATGGCCCTGTTTTTTGGTTTTTGTGCAGTTGCTCGTCAACGTAATCCGGCACTGCTGGACGACCATACCAAACGATATGAAATACACGATTGGCTCTTTATTTCTGAGTCACGGCGTGTCGTTTGTACATAATTACCTTATCGCGGGCGAATACAAAACAAGCAGCCCTAATAACCTTATGGCCCAGCCCTATTCCCGCATTTTCGTTATGCACGTCGCTATTTTGGTCGGCGGCATTTTATCTCTCAAGATGGGTTCTCCCATTGGCGTCCTGATTATTCTAATCGTCCTAAAAACCATTATCGACGTTACACTCCACCTCCGCCAGCACAGAGTCCCTTTGCAATTCGTCCCTCGGCAGGTATAATCGCTCCTGAATGACACGCATCTTTCAGGAAATAAAAATGAAGGCACTTATTCGGGTAAGTATTGTTCTGGCAATATTGCTTCCGATTTCATCGTTCGGTTTTAATCTTTTTGCATTTGGCGGATGTGTAATACCAGTTGTTACGCCCATTGCAGCTACTATTTGTGTCTTTGTGTCACTTTTAACAATGCTGGCGTTTTTCTTCTTTTTGGTTGTTGATTTGGTGGCAGTAATTTTTTTATGGAAGCGTCATGGAAAGCGGGCTTTTTTACCTCTGGTACTGATTATCGTTGCATTCTTCGTGACTTTTCCCCTAACCTGGCTGGCAGACAGCTTGTGCCATAAAAGGTTTGAGGGGCATCTGCCGCAATATCAGCGAGCCGTAGCGGAAATCGAAGGTAGCATAACGCCTGATGGGGATTTTAATACGCCGGGCGGATGGCCCCATCTTTCATATATTCCGCCGATTGCATATCGTGAAGACGATGGTACACTCACAATAGAATTTCCTGTTGGTGGAATTGGCCCGCCGCCAAGACATATAGCGTATATGTACAGATCTAACGGTCTTATCGACAAGGATTCCAAAACTGCCAAACGATGGCATCATACGACTAAAGTAAATGAGCATTGGTTCCGAGTCAGTGATTGAAGTATACGATACTTGTTATTTTACGCCGTCGATTTTGAATGAATTAAAAAATTGCGAGATATTCTGCTCGTGGCCTTTATCGTCGGGAGCGAAAAACACAAGCTCATAGAAACGGGGGCTTTTGAGGATATGCCTGGCGGCGGTGAAGGCCCTGCCGGGAACCTCGGTACGAAACTCTGTCGCGGGCAGACCGTGAAAATCGATACTGGTTTCGCTGATGAGCCGGCCGCCGGCGTTTTTAACAGCCCCGTCTTTTGCGAGTTCGAGCAGTTTTTGGGGGTCGGTAGATTTTATGAGTAGCGCCGGATAATCGGTATAAGCGACGGCGCAGCCGATTTTTCTTGAGCCGGCCATATACGTAATCGTATTCACCGTCCCAAATGTCATATCCATGGCCTCATTCCGGACTTCGGGTTTGCCGGGCATCAGGACGGTGAATCGTCCTTCGTCGCTTCGAAATTCCTTAAAGGGGGCAAGTTTGTTATTGCCTGTATATATGTATATGGCGACGCAAATGGCGATAAACGCGACAGCGAAGCCGATAACGCCTTTGAGACGGTTCATTTTTTCTCCTTACGGAATCAAAAAGTTGGTTCGCAGATATTAGTCAGGCCGGGCCGCAGCGTCAAGAGCGGGTATCGGAATCGGCGTCGGGTAATACAAAAGCTTATATTGGCGGAAATTGCTGATTGACGTGTGCCTATAGCAATCATAAACTTACAATTTTACGCACACTGATTTATTTGGAGACCAAGGCGTGGAAGAAGCTATTACCAAGGCTCAGGGACTGATTGAGGCGATGGCGTATATTCGCAAGTTCCGGGGTAAAATTGTGGTGGTGAAATTGGGCGGCAGCGTTCTGGACGACGAATGTCTGCAAAAGAAGCTGCTGACCGACGTGGCGTTTATGTCAACGGTCGGCATCCGGACGATAATCGTTCACGGAGGCGGCAAGGCGATAACCCGCGCGATGAACGAAGCCGGCTTAGAGCCGGTCTGGGTGCAGGGCAGACGCTATACCGACGAACGGACGCTGCGGATAGTCGAACACACGCTGGTTCACAGCGTAAATGACCCGGTATGTAAAGTGCTGGGTGAGCTGGGCTGCCGGACGATGGCGCTTCATACGCTGAGCAGTTGCGTGCTGTTTGCCGAGCAGTTGCGGCTCGAAGGGGCGGACGAACGCAAAATAGATTTGGGTTTTGTGGGCAAGGTTAATGAAGTCAACGGCCAGCTTTTGAAAACGCTTTGCGCCGACGGGACGATACCGGTAATCGCTTCGGTCGCGATGGACCAGTTCGGCGGGACACTAAACGTCAACGCCGATACCGCGGCGGGCAAAGTCGCGGCGGCGGTCGATGCCGAGAAATTAGTAATGGTCAGCGATACCCACGGGATTCGCAGAGATATAAAAGACCCCAATAGCTGGGTGTCGAGCTTGAATGAGCAGCAGATTAAGGAAATGATTGACGCGAAAATTATTACCGACGCGATGTTCCCCAAGGTCGAGGCGTGTTTAATCGCTCTTGAGGCGGGCGTCAAAAAGGCGCATATTATCGACGGCCAGATTGAACATTCGCTTTTGCTTGAGATTTACACCGACAAAGGCGTTGGAACTGAGATAGTGAAGTAAGAGTTGAGAATGGAGAATTTAGAAACAAAATGACGACGCAGGAAACGATAGAGCTTTACAGTAAATACGTAATCGCGAATTATAAACGGTTGCCGCGTGTGATTGTTAAGGGTGAAGGATGTTATCTTTACGACGCCGAGGGCAACAAGATTCTCGATATGTTCCCCGGCTGGGCGGTCAGCGGAATAGGCCATTGCCATCCAAAAGTGGTCGATGCGATTCGCAAACAGGCGGGCGAGCTTCTGCATATCGATAACACGTTTTATTCGGAGCAGCAGGGCCAGTTGGCGAAGCTGATTAGTGAACGCGGCTTCGGGGGAAAGTGCTTTTTCTGCAACAGCGGCGCAGAGGCAAACGAGGGCGCTCTGAAATTAGCGCGTCTGGCGACAGCCGAGGGCAAGTACAAATTCATTACCGCCGAAGGCAGCTTCCACGGCCGGACGTTCGCTACGGTTACTGCTACGGCCCAGCCCAAGTATCACGAGGGCTTTTTGCCGTTGCTGCCCGGTTTTGTTTATGTTCCCTATAACGACATAGCGGCACTCGAAAAAGCGTTCACCGACGAGGTTTGCGCGGTGATGATTGAGCCGATTCAGGGCGAGGGCGGCATTAACGTCGCGACGAAAGAATACGTCGAGGCGATTCGCCAGTTGTGCGATGAAAAAGGCGCGGTGATGATATTCGACGAGGTGCAGACCGGGATGGGGCGGACGGGCAAGTGGTTCGCGTATCAGTATCATGATGTTGAGCCGGATATTATGACGATGGCAAAGGCGCTGGGCGGCGGGGTCGCAATCGGTGCTATGATGGCAAAAGAGGAACTCGCTGCCAAATTGGTCCCCGGCAAGCACGCCTCAACATTCGGCGGTAACTGTATCGCCTGCGCGGCCGGTATCGCCGTCGTTGAGGCGATTGAAGAAGATAACCTCATCGAAAACGCGGTGAAGATGGGCGAATACGCGAAACAAAAACTCGAACAGCTCGGCGAAAAATATGACATCATAAAGGAAGTCCGCGGGAAAGGCCTTATGATTGGCGTGCAGCTTTCTTCGCCGGGGGCCTCAATAGTCGATAAGTGCCTCGCGCGGGGATTGCGAATTAACTGCACGAACAATACCGTGCTGCGTTTTATGCCCGCGATGATTGTTACAAAAGAGCAGATAGATGAGGCGATAAGTATTCTGGATAGTGTGATGGGCGAAACAAAATGAGACACTTTTTGTGCATAAGCGATTGTTCGACTGAAGAATTAAACGAACTGCTCGATTTGAGCAACTCGCTGAAGAAGCTCTATAAAAGCGGCGGGCGAGACGTCTGTCTGGCAGGCAAAGTGCTGGCGATGGTCTTCGAGAAGCCCTCACTGCGGACGCGAATCAGCTTTCAGGTCGCGATGACCGATTTGGGCGGAAGCGCGATATTCATTCGCCCCGAAGACGTGGGCGGCATCGGCGCACGCGAACCGATTAAGGATATGGCGCGGGTCTTGAGCCGATATGTTGACGGCATAATGGCGCGGACGTTTGCGCATAATACCGTTGTCGAACTCGCCAAATACGCGACGGTTCCCGTGATAAATGCGCTGACCGATTTGTCGCATCCCTGCCAGGCGATGGCGGACGTGCTTACGATAAAGGAACATCTTGGCCGACTGACGGGCGTTAAAATTGCGTTTATCGGCGATGGCAACAACGTCGCTCAATCGCTCGCCTTTGCGGCTGCGAAACTCGGAATGAAACTGGTTGTCGCTTCGCCCAAGGGTTACGAACTTGACTGGGGCGTTATAGAAAAAACAAACGGCATAAAGGCCGACAGCGTTTCGATTACCAACGACCCTGTAAAGGCGGTCGCCGGCGCGGACGTCGTCTATACCGATACCTGGGTAAGTATGGGCCAGGAAGCCGAGAAGCAAAAACGCATCAAGGCCTTCAAGGGTTTCCAGGTCAACGACGAGTTGCTCAAATCCGCGCCCACAGGTGTAAAGATTATGCACTGCCTGCCCGCGTATCGCGGCTTTGAAATCACCGATGAAGTTGTCGAATCACCGAATTCGATTATCTTTGACCAGTCCGAAAACCGCCTGCACTTCCAGCGTGCGCTGGTGAAAAAACTAATGAGCTGAGCGGGATAGTGTCTCAATGAAACGCAGGATACTTGTAGCCAGCACGAATCAGGGGAAGCTCAAAGAATTGCGAGAGATGCTCGGAGGCGATATCGAATGGGTTGGCTTATCGGATTTTCTCAACGTAGGTGAGATTGAGGAGGACGGCAAAACATTTGCCGAGAACGCACGCAAAAAAGCAATCGGCTACGCTAAGGCGACCGGCTTCTGGACTCTTGCGGATGATTCGGGGCTGGTTGTTGATACGTTGGGTGGACAGCCGGGCGTGAAAAGCGCAAGATTCTCCGGCGTCAAAGAGGCAAATCGAGGACTTATCGACCATAAGAATATGGACAAGGTCTTAAAGCTTCTGGAAGGCGTGCCAAAGGAAAAAAGGATGGCTCGATTTATATGCTGCCTGTGCCTGGCTGCTCCTGAAAAGGTTTTGATTGAGACGTCTGGGAAATTGGAGGGGTTGATTATCGATAAGCCGATGGGCGAGAATGGCTTTGGTTATGACCCGATTTTCTTCGTGCCGGAATCGAATAAGACCGTTGCCCAGATGACCTCCGAAGAAAAAAACACTATTTCTCATCGAGGCAACGCAATTCGTTCGTTAAGGACTCATCTTGAGAAGATTCTTTAATCGGGTTACTTGGAGGCGAGCAATCCGAAATTTTCTTGTGGCGTCAGGACAACCCAGGCACGCCAGTCGAATTTTTTTATTGATAGATGAGGAATCGGCTGCACGTCTTTTAACCAGACCAGAACCCCGTATCGCGAGGTTGTTTTTTGGCGCCAGTGTTGTTCGTCACCGAGGATTTGCCGGTTGTATTGCTTTTGCATTTCTAAAATCTGCTCTGCTGTCAGGTTCTCGTAGTATTTCACCTTGTCAACTATTGCCGTCGCCATAACGGGACCTGAACTTGCCTTGAGGAAGATTTTGTCGCCCGCGCTTATTTGTGAAAGCCATTTCTGCCTTGTCTGGTATAGACGCGACTCGATTGTTTTGCGTCCCGCCAGTATTGCGTCCAAATACTGCTTTTTCAAAATGGCCAGGTGATGGTTCATTTCTCTTTTTATAGTAACAACAGCGCCGTTTGGCAATAACTTTGACCGTTTGTGCGGGCTGGTTTATAATCGCCGGGGAAAATGAAGGCAATAACTAAAAAAGTAATTGGCGTCATTCTGATTATCTATGGGATTTTTGCGTTATTGACGCCGTTTACGCCCGGCTCATGGCTTGCTTTAATCGGTATGGAACTTCTGGGGATTCGCCAGTTTGTTTTCAGGAAGTTTTTGAACGACAAACAAAGGGCGGCAGCCGAAAAGTATATGGAAAAGTTAAAATCCAAGTTCAAACATCGGCACAAAAACGAGACCGACGAAAAACAATCGCATTAAAGATGTTTAACTGCGCCACTGGCGTTGTCTTTGCGTTGTTTTTTCAAGTACTTCCCGGACAGCGGCTGTGTCTTCGGCAATCTGGAAATCGAACATACCCACGGCGATGAAATCCGCGCCGTTTTCAAAGGCGTATTTGAAGCCGCTTTTGGGCAGTATTGCGCCCGCGGCCAGCGTCTTGAAGGCAATCCAGGGCTTCTCCTCGGTCTTGAAAAAGTCGATTGTTTCCTGTGGCTCGAGACAGAACATATTGTCGTGGATTTCATCGTGGTTGTCGGATTGTTTGACGTCAACGCTGAACGGCTCGCGTTTATCCTTAGGATGAGCCGACCAGTATTTGTCGTGGTGGAAGGTCTTGACCCAGTAATCAGGTTCGACTTTGGTGTCTCTGCACTGCTGCAAAACATAAACCGAGTGACATCCGACGCCGGCGGTTAGTCCTTTCTTTCTTATATGTTCGAGCACTTTTGGTATAAGGTCCACTCGTCCTTTTTTCACGAAAGAATCGCCGGACGCACCGTGCAGATATATCGTTGACGCGCCTTTGTCCGCAGCCACGTCAATATTGGCAATCGGATTTTCTTCTGGCGGCTTGACATTTACTATCATCTGGATTTTGCTGCCGGTTTGTTTTTTGTATTTGTTGACTATATCCATCTGACTGACGTCGATGAGGATAGTGTTGATGCCGTATTGCTCCGCCAATGTCAGTGTCTGAAATACTTTCTCTTCGGTGTTATAGGCCTTGAATAATTTAGAAACGTAAATCAGGTCCCGCGCGTGCGCCCAGCCGCCGATGAGATTGCCTCCCAGAATCATCCTGCTGATTGTCAGGTTGCCGAGTTTGCCTGTGGGGATTTGGGCTGCATTTGCGGGGGGCGGTTTTGTTGCGTTTGGGTCGTTGCCGTCCTGCATTGCGGCCAAAAGGATTCTTTCTTCCAGCCCCATAATTCCGGCTGCTCCAACGATTGAACCGGCGATGAGGCCGCGACGAGTCATTTTGTGCGACATAATTTTACCCGTCCTTTTTACTTTCGGTGTGGCTGTTTTGTTACCGCTTATAGGCATTATACAACATTTGGGAAAAAACCGGCTATATCTTTTTTGAATTTTTCGATTGTTTTGAAGAGAATTGTTTGAAGCCCGGCCTGTTTTGCCCCGTCGATATTTTCCGGCTTGTCGTCGATAAAGAGGGCCTGACGAGCCGGTACATTGAGCCGGGCGAGAGCGAGGTCGTAAATTTTTCTTCCGGGTTTTGCCGTGCCTTCGAGGCAGGACAGGACTGTTACGTCGAACGCGTCGTATTTTAGTTTATTTATCAATTCCGCAACGGGCTTTTCGGTGTTGGACAATATCGCGGTTTTGCAGCCGGCCCGCCGCAGTCGGGACGCCAGCGAGAATATTTCCTGCCTCGGTTTATACGCCTGCGCGAATGCGTCGGACCAGAGGGAATTCGTTTTAGGCATCGGCACATTGAGGCGTTTAGTCATATTCATCCAGAATTGTTGTTCGGTAACTGCACCGGCCTGGAAATCATTCATACAGATATCGAAGGCGATTACATATTGCTCTTTGTCCACGCCGAGCACATTTGCGCAATATTTGAATAATGCCGGCGCCGGGTCCTCGATTAAGACCCCGCCCCAATCAAAGATGACCGCGTTTATTTTTTCCATAAGCACAAGAGCATACCGGTCGGGGTAAATAATATCAACGCCAAAGCGAGCATGGATTGATGATTGATAAAGGGGCTGATGGCGGTTACAATCGCCGGCACTTTTGCGGAATGGATTGAGATATGAAACAAAAAATCGACAAACATAAACTGAGCAACGGGCTTGTTTTGCTCGGTGAGCGGATGGAAGCTGTGGAGTCGGTGGCGTTTGGATTTGTGCTGCCTGCCGGCGCATCGGTTATGCCTGCGGGCTGCTGTGGTGCGGCCAATGTGATAGCCGACTGGATATTCCGCGGCGCGGGCCAAAGGGACAACAGGCAGTTGGGCGACGCCCTCGACGGGCTGGGTCTTCAGCGTTCAGCCGGGGTTGATAGCGCAAATATCTCAATCGGAGCGGCTCTGGAGGCGAGCAATTTGGCTGCGGCTATTGATTTATATGGCGACATAATACTTCAACCAAAACTTGAGGATGAGCAGTTTGTCCCGACCAGGCAGCTGGCAATAGAAGGCGTAAAGGGGCTTGATGATGACCCCCGGCATAAGGTTATGCTGAAACTTCGCGAGCAGTTTTATCCTGAGCCGTTAGGCAGAAGCTCTGCGGGCGAGATTGCGGACCTCGAATCGCTTACGCCTGAAACGACCAAGAAAATTATCGCCGAGAGATTTAATCCCGCTGGGATGATTTTTTCGGTTGCGGGGAAGTACAATTTTGACGCGGTTGTGCGCCAGCTTGAAAAGATATTTGGTGCAAAAGACGGTCGCCGGTTCAGGTTGCTTAAGACGGGCGCAGCGGGCGGGCGCTATAAACATATTCCCAATGACGGGGCGCAGGTTCACATCGGACTTATGACGCCGACGGTTGCTGCGCGGGACAAAAATTATTATAACGCTCGTGTTGCCGTGGCGGTGCTGTCGGGCGGGATGAGCGCGAGGTTATTT
>Ga0187881_10001271_pt1 | contig 27109 bp, 40 predicted proteins | sample June2016WEW_19_1_2_FD_133017 | JGI IMG/M metagenome (GOLD analysis project Ga0187881, IMG submission 133017) | Peatland microbial communities from SPRUCE experiment site at the Marcell Experimental Forest, Minnesota, USA - June2016WEW_19_100 | ecosystem: Environmental > Terrestrial > Soil >... | reverse complement strand
TAGGATTTAGATTCATGAATTCGACCCAGCCTTACGTTGCCTTATCATAGTAGGCATGTTGCCAACTTTAACGTTTGGAATTCTTAAAGGTTTAGGTCCGTTGCTCATTTGGAACACCATTCGCTCCCACACTATTGAAGCCGTGTTTGAAAGTGTTATCGAATCCGATTGCGGCTCTCCTGCCTACCCTCTTGAGAAGAACCGAATGAATACTCTCGTGGTTAATCGAACGTTCAATATTTCTCTCGGTCATGCCTATTCCTAGATAGACAACCCTTGTCTTCCTGCATGTATAAGCATATGGATTCGGACCCCATGGATGCCAACAGCACCCACAGTCACCTATCATTATTTCTATCATGGGTAAAAGTATATAGGAAGTTACTTATAAACCTTCCGCTTAAGTAATAGCTTAAAATAGGAATGGGAGACCCCTGCCCTATATCGGTGTAGTCTCCACACTCCCATTAACATACGTAAGTTTTGGTTCGTCCATCGTCAGGTGGTGGAATATATTGCTCTTCTTCTCCTTGGCAAGCTTGACATTTTGCTTTCTCTTTATCGTTCTTAACGTAAAGGTCGTCCAGAGTTATACGGTCTTTCATTTCGAACTTGCCCTCAAACCACATCTCCAAAGTCTGAGCCTTAACTGCTCTCCATTCGTGTTCTGCTTCTGTGTTTTCACGGTTCCAGATGTAAAGGAAATAGTGAGAAATAGTTTCCCAATCACGAACATATTCAGGCTGTCCTTCATATTTGATGATAGCTTTCTTTTTGATTTTCTCGTGCACGGTATCCTCAAACATGGTATCACCATAAGAACAGAGACAGCATCCACTATAAAAAGGTTTCGGCTAAGAAAAACAATAGAAAACGGTTTAAACCGTTATGGTCACAGTCATCGTGGACACGAAAACGGTCTTGCCATACTTGTTCTGCATTTCGACTGAGGAAACTTCAGCCAGATACTCACGCTTTCCGATTTTTCGCATGAAGATTTCCGCAATTGAAACGACATCACAAATCACTTGCCCTCTACCGCAAATCTTGATTTGTTTCGATGTCTTAGCGGCAACTGAACATGCATTTATGTAAGCCGCTAATGGCTTAGTTTTGCCCACGAAGATTGTCGCAACATCTTTTTGTTCACTCATGGTTTTTGCATCTCGTTTTGTGATTACTGTTATGATTGTGATTTGCGACTTATAAACCTTTCGGTTATTTGAAGGGGCTGTTTTCGATAAAGCCTCTACCCCTACACACGGGGCATTCGACACGAATAAAACGTTCTCCTTTAGGGTCTGGGTTGCGTATTACGATGTATCCTGAGCAGTTGCACTTTTGGCAGTCCCGCATATCTTGTCTACCACCTTACGACCCCACTGGACCTTATTCCATATACGTTCGTTAAAGAATCCGCAGATATAGCAAAAGATTTCTAATCCTAGAGCCAAACCTAAGTCTTTTTCTGGTTGACCGAATACAAAATAGAGAACGCCGAAGTCTACAGCAACTTCGATAAGTTTGGCAGTTGCGCCTTTTAGTAAAGACCGTGCATGGGTCTCGAAGACTACATGTTCGTGGTCACTTTGCATCTTTCTTCTTCCTTAAGAACAGTATTGTGTAGGCATTTATACACGTCAAGATTACGCCCAAGATGATTACTGGAAATTGGTTTATCATCAAACCGTAAATAATGTAGACAAAGTTTCCAGCAAAGGCAAACTTCTGAGACATCTTCAAACGTCTACCTGTAATAGCATAGGCTGTGATTATGAAAGCCATACTTAGATAGCCGATTAATTGGTCTATCAACGGTCTCCCGCCTGCATCCTTTGTCGTTTATCGAATCTCAAAGCCATCTGCTCAATTTCTTGTGTGATATACAGGTCCAAGACTTCGGTGAAGATTTCTGTTAATTTGAACATGGCTTCTTTACGTGCTCCATCTTGGTCATCAGCATGACGTGTTCCACCAGCTTTGATAGTTAACCATGTGACCAAAGTTCTAGGGTCAAACTCGTTGTTAATGTAACCCAACTTCTCAAGCACGTCAATTATGCCTATTGCCATTTTGCGACACTTCTGTTTTTGAGGACTATCTGTCACATTAAACACCTACTAGGTCTTATGCAGGCGTCACTTATAAACGTTTCGTTTAAGTCACTCATTAAATTTTGCCTATGGTCATAGGCGCACCGAGGGTTTATAAGGCTTTCGATACGTTATTATAGTAGACCTTTAGCCTAATCCGCCACGATAAAGAGACTTATCCCATTTTCCAGCCTGAACAAACTCTGCATAGATTTCTGGAAGATTATCTCCAAGTAGTTGAGAGACAAATCTACACTTCATAAAATGGATGTTATCTAGGTCCTTGAATGCTCGATTACCCACAAAGCAGAAAAGAACTTGGTGAAGAGTTTCGTGAACTATAATGTCTGCTATGCAGTCCTCTGGGTTGCCCACACAGTTGTCGTCCATGAAAATGTAGATGTTCGGGAATCCATGAGTGCATCCACCACACATGGTCATAGGTTCGAAGAAATATTTGATTGCTCGTTTGCTCAGAATGTGAACGTCCTGCCCTGCATAGTTATTTCTACGAGCCAGAGAATAGAAGACGTATCGAGATAAGTCTTTGTAAAAGAACCATGCATTATAGACGATACTAACAAAAGAGGATGTCGCCATCGTCAGGGTCTCCAACATCATCTCCCGTCTGGTCTTCTTCCTCATCGAAATCGGTATCACGATTTTCTTGTCGTTCCCGCTCTTCATCATCTTCTTTGTCCCCATCTCTACATTCTTCTGCTTCCTCAACTTCTTCCTTCGTGAAGTGATGACGGCAATCTAGGCATTTGAAATGTTCGTCATCATATGGGTCCACGTTTTCTGAACCGCATTCTGGACATCTTGTCATTCATTTCACCTATTGAATATAGGTGCAACCGTCACTTATAAACTTGTCTGCTATTTGATGAAGCTATTCTAAGACACCAGCTTTCTTTGCTTCTCCAAGAACGGTCTCTCCCCATTTCTTGAAGTATTGTTTCTGAAACTCTTGCATGACTTCGTTAGTCTTGGTCACGGTCTTTGTTGTCTTCGGACCACCACAATTGCCGCACTTGTATTCTGTGCTCGGTCTAAGATAACCGCAATAGTCACATTTCCAATCTTCAGTTGAAGTGGGAACTGGCATAGTTGCCAAGTTATTCGCTCTATGAATTGATAGAAACCTAAAGTCCTTAAGAATGTCTGGATTCTGTCTGGTCTCTTCAACGGTTACTGCTTGTCCCATTAGGTAGCCAGCTATAGGATTTGGTTCTGGCGGCGGGGCACGTTTCATTCTAAGACTTCCCTCAAATGAAGGTTTCCATAGCTATCTTGTAGAATTACTCTGGTAAACCTATGATAGCCTTTATAGAGTTTGCCTCTGGCTTCGACTTCCTCTAAGTCTCGTTCTGGATGACCGTTCTTGTCTAACGGTGTGTTGACTATTAAGGGTGCACTTTTCACGGTGCGCTCTTGGAAAACGATTCGTTTACTTATCTTGATGTTTACTCTTCGTTTTTCTCTTACCATGGAATTTGTCCCTCACATGGGTCTATTCCGCATTCCCGACATATCTCTCGTGCGTCATTAAGCAGACGCATATTCTCTTGCTGTTCGGGAGTCAGCTTCTTCCAACATTCTTCGCAAGCAGATTCCCAACATGCTATAGATTTTCTCTTGCATATTGGACAACGCTTTTCTGGAAGCATTTTATCACTACTTAGTAGGTGTGGATTCTTCCTTATTAACTTTTTGGTCTTTTTCCATAGCCTGCTTTTTGTCTTCAAGAGCCTTTTTATGCATCTCAAGTTGCGCTTCTTGTTCCTTGATTTTCTGTTGACGCTGTGCTTCCATCTGGTAGTCTCTCTTAATCTTGTCTTCCACCAAGAACCTGAGATAGCCCTTGTAATCCTTGTCTGGAATATTTGACATCGTGCCAGTTTTGTCACCTGATTCTATTGCCCGTTTCTTGGCATCAGCTTTCATCCTAGCCGTTACACGGTCATGGTAGACTTTGGCTTGATGCTTACACTTGTTGCAGAAGTTTTCTCTGATTGTGTCAATGCGCTCGATTTCTTTGATTTGTCCTTCTTCCATTTTTGGAATAATGAATGCTTCAGCCTCTTCATAACTCGGCTTTGCACCGCAAGTTTTCAATCGTTGTTTGTCATGAATGACTATAGTTTCACCAGATTCGGTAACTGTCTCTAACTCTGTGACGTTACAGAGCCATATGACCCACATCTTCTTTATTGGGGTCCAGAATTTCTTGCCACAATAGGCACATGCGATTTCACGTTTCATTCCATCCGTCACCCATTTCTTGTCGTTTAGTCAATTCCTCTTTAGTAAGACTACGAAGAAGTCGCTTATAAACTTTGTGGTCCTCTGGTGATAGTGAAAATAAGAAATGAAGAAGTCTATGATGCGGATAACACAAAGGAACAAAATCTTTTGGATGCTCTATTAAATACTTCATATTCTTGTCATGATTCTTTCCATGAATCTCGTGAAAAGTCAACTTTCTCCCAGAATACCCGCAAACCAAGCATTTATCTCCAATCAATTCTAACGCTTTCTTTCGTTGCTCTCGATAATCTTCTCTTCCTTCTTTTCTGAACCTCTCTAGATTCTTAAGATAATATCTCTTCCTATTAGCTACAATTTCAGGTTTATGAGTTTCCCTGTAATGTTTGGCGTAATCCTTTTCTTCTTGGGTTGACATAACTAATATATTATCCTACAAGTATATAAATCTTTCGGATAAACTTACCATCCTTCGCCCATCTTTCTACGTGTTTCTAATTCTTCTGGGCTAAGACTCTTAAGTAACCTTCTATAAACCTTTCGGATTGTGGTGTCTGGAAACATGGTAAGCTTGTTCGGGTATCCATATGGAGATACCAAATGAGCCACACGAGAAGCTTTGAATGGCTTCAGCTTGACGAACCACATCCACTTTCTAGTGCATTTTCTGATAGCTTCAAGCAGAGTTATCTCTGTGAATTCGTGTGTATAGAAGTTAAATGATTCTACGTATTCGGGTTCGGTTATCCTCAGAAGTGAAACGTCATTCTCAAGAACGTATCCACTACCCTCTTCGTTAGGGTCAAACCTGAATTCTATGTCTGTCGTATCAAAATTGTAACGTTTAGTCCTGAACAGCCGCATTATCATTTCTCCACTCTCTAAGTTTTGTTTTGAGGTTAGGAAACATCCAAACTAACACGCCTGTTGTGCAACACATTCGTTTTGCTTCCGCCCCGATAGCTTGTAAGAACTGAACCTTATCTTTCTCACCAAGAGCCAGCTTGCCACTTGCCCGAATGTAGTTTTTGACTAGGTTCTCCACTAGCACTTCTATGAAGCATCGTTCACCGTTACGGAATAGTATGTCTTTAATGAAGAGACTTAGTTCGTCCCATTCTTCATCCGTAAATAGGTCGTGAACGTTTAATGAAGTATTCTTCATTTGCGCCTTAACCGCTTCTTGGTCGTTCTTAAAGACAATCTTGGTTCGCTTCAGAAAGATGAAATACCACTGTGACACTAGAAACTTTGTAAACTGTTCAGCATCTTTCCTATATTTTGTAAGTCGTGAAGGTGGAATCGGAATGTAATCTCGGCTTTCATCTAACGCTCTGCCTAGAACGAATCGTGCAAAGTATTCGTTGAAGAGCATGTCCAGTTCCAGTTTGTTGCGTCTGAGGTATTCCATATACATGAAAAGGTCGTTGCAACAGGTCTGGTATATCATTTGGTCAGTTCCGCCGTAGCCTATGTCCATATCTGGGCACAGGTCTAAAAGGCATTCTTTGATGAGGTCCTTCTTAGGATACTGGTTGTCGAATCCATCGAATTCAAGAGTCACAATTTCACCAAGATACTATGTTGCGTTCGACCTATATAAACGTTGTTATTAAGTAGTTACTTAAATTTCACCACAAAAGTCGTCTGTCCATAGTTAAGTAATAGCTTAAATAAACAGGGCAATTTCAGTATTGGTCCCTCATAACATGCAAACTAACCACCCGTGGCTCTGCTCCGCACCATAAGTCAAAACATGCTTATAAACTTTGCGGTCTATAGAAAAAAGAAGAATCACGGGTTTAAAGACCGTGCTTAACTCTTGGACTTTCGGCTCTTGATTAGGGCGACTGAACCTGTGCCTAGTCCGACTGCACCAACTATCATGCAAGCGTAGTCGAAGTATAGGTCGTATCCGCTTTCTCCGCTCGAATTTGGAGCAGTCACGGTTTTTCCATTTATTCCTGCTGGTCCTTGAATGCCTTGCGGTCCCTGTGGTCCTGTCTCACCTTGCGGTCCTGCTGGACCTATTTCTCCTTGAAGTCCTTGGGGTCCTTGCGGTCCTGTTGCTCCGTCTGTGCCGTTGATTCCGTTTGTTCCGTTGATACCGTTGATGCCATCTTGTCCTGCTGGTCCTTGCGGTCCTACTTCTCCTTGTGGACCTGTAGCACCCGTAGCACCTGTATCGCCTTGTGGTCCTGTTGCACCTGTCGCTCCTGTTGCACCAGTTTCTCCTTGTGGTCCCTGTGGACCCGTTGCTCCTGTTGCTCCCGTTGCACCTGTTGGTCCTGTTGCACCTAAGATGTTACCCGAAAGACTCCATGTTCCAGTATAGTAGTAGACATTCCACGTTGCGTTATTTATCCAGACATCACCTTTAATTGGAGAACTAGGTGTCGTGGTCTGAACAAATATTATTGAAGAGCGTGTCGGTGTCGTGCAGGCATGGACAACAGCAAACATAGCACCAGTTAGGAAAACAATCGCCATCACTAACATAGCCGCTAATAGCAATTTTCTTGATTTCATTTTTCATATTCACCTTACCTAGAAGATAGGAGATGAAGCTTATAAAGTTTGTGGTCAAATACCATGATATGGAATCCACTTGACGGGTTCACCATTCACGGCAACAACGTAGTCGTTTCCGATTCTCCACATAGCCACATGAACTATGATAGTTATCGGTTCTCCCATGAACATAACCATTCCTTGTATTGTTCGCTCATCGCTCTCATAGCCTTATGATTGCCCTTGTGCAAGATTATAATAGACGGGCATTCAGGGAAGTCTTTGGGGTTATAGATAATCGGTCCGTTAGAATCGTCAAGATAACGATGGTTCTTGCTGTAGTGCATTCCCTTGGTTTTGATAAAAAGTCTAGGCAAGTCTATTCGCCTACCCTGTCCTTGCAGACGGTCATTCTCGTCAAAGCCATATGCAGAAAGACCCTTTGCTCCTTCCTTTAAAAAACTGTCCAGAGTGTAATGCGTGTCTCGTGGATGGCATGTCACGATTTCGTCTGAGTCCATGATTATGAACCAATCTCCAACAGGAACTTCATTAACCAGAATGGTTCGTGCTTCGAATTGGTGATATTCCCTGTCGGCAATCATGTATTTGAAGTCGAGAGTAGTATTGTAGGGTAAGTCAAATATGAAACGTTCGATTTCCCTTCTCGTTCCATCAGTTGATTCGAGACCTTCATACGGGTAGCCTACCCACTTACCTTCTAGAATTACTATTCGGTCACAAAAAGTGGAAAGTGCCCTGAGACAATCATAGATAGTCTCTTGGCAATTGTAAGCCGCTACTAAAGCATGTAACTTCATATCATCACCAAAAAAGGATGGAAATGAATGGAGAGAAGTTACTGAGTTGGTTGACCCAGATACTTCAGAGCAGTTACCAATACTGCCGACAGAACAGCACCTACCAATGTTCTTACTGGCTCATTGGGGTCGCTAACATATGCGATGACGGGTGGAAGAACTGCCACCACGAACGTCAATACGATTTGCTCAACATTCGTCAATCCTTGGTATGTGCTTTTCAGTTTTGTCATGAATTTACCCATGTTGTATTCACCACCTTTAGGTAGAATGTAACAAATTACCTATTTAAACCTTTCGGTCTGGAAATAGAGGCTTATCGAATCCGTTATCGCTCATTATCTTTTTGAGTTTATTTAGCTTCTGCTTGTAGATTACAGACATTACTCCGTGCATCAAAAAGAATGTTCCTGCTATACCTAGAAACCAGCCTAAAGCCAATAACGCTAGAAAAACATCATTGGCATTTCCGAATGACATCTGGAAAAATACACCGTCTTGAAAGGGAATATATCTCATGCTGGTATATCCCAAAGATTGAAAGTAATGAATCTTTCCAATTAAATCTGTGAATTTTCCCCAAACGTAAGCGTCCTGCATCAAATTGAGTTGCCATTCAGCATGAAAGAAAAAAAGAGAAGATGTGCAAACTGTCATCAACCCAGCAAAGATTTCTGCAAAGTTCTTAGGGTATCTTTGGATTAAGCATTTTAATTTTCTGAACATTTTTCTTCTCCGTTTTCTGCTTTATGCTCTTCATCCAAAGAAGGATGAGTTGATAGGAAAGTCCATATCTTATTGAGAAGGTCTAAGATTTCCTGCCAAATATTCGGTGGTGGATTTGGTGGTGTTGGTGGCGTAGCTGTCCAATTCCACGTAATGGTGCTATCTCCTGTTATGGTAAAAGATACAATTATTGCAGAACCATTTGGTGGAACTGAGCCTGTTCCTGTCCATCCTGTGCAAGTAAATGAAACGCTATTTATAACAACAGGACTTGGAACATGACAAGATACAGGAGAACCTTTAGCATATGCATGAACACCTACAGTTGGATTTGGACTACCATATGCTGAAACTACAGTCAAATTGTATGTAGTTGGTGGTATAGGTGTAGCTACCCAATTCCAAGTGATAGTGCTGTTTGCAATTATAGCAAACGTCACAGTAAGAGCGGTTCCCTTTGTTGGAACACTTCCTGTGCCTGTGAAACCTGTGCAAGTGTAGGATACGCCAGAAACTACAACTGGACTCACAACACTACATACAACTTGAGATTGTTCATTGTATGTGTGAGAACCAACACTTGGAGTTGGATTACCCTGAGACGAAACAACTTTCAAAGTGTATGTAACTGTCGGTGGTGGTGGTGTCGGTGTTGGTGGTGGAACAGGATTAGTTGTTATGTCGTTAAGTTCTTGTTGTAATTGAGAAATGTTAACAGGGTCGGTTGCAGGATTCATCCATGAATCTATGTTGTCAATTACTACATAGGCTTCGTCAAAGTATTTGTCCCAGAACGCCCAATTCATCTGTTGTTTTTGTCCCCAAGTAACGCATACTGGACCTGTTTGATTATAGCCTACGATGTAAACGCAATGTCCCCCAACAATTCCGCCGTCATCAGCAACAACTGTCCATGGTTGTCCTGCATTAAATTGGTCCATAGCTGATTGTGGAACATTGAATCCTACGTAAGCCCCTCTCAAGAGATAAACGGAATACATCAGTTCATTATGGTTTGTGATGTCAAGTTGAGCGTAAGCGTAAATGTTGTAAACTTTGCCTGCCGCAGTCCATCCTGATTTTCTCCAAAGATTTAAACTGTCTAGCATAACTAGACCGTCATCGCTCCCGCCAGTTTCAGCGAAGTATTCATTTTCAACATCTTTGTCAGTAATTGGAATAACTTGACTTTGCTCAAAGTCTTCGAATCTGAGAGTCATATGCGCTCGTCCAGCCATAACACAATCACCGTAGACATCGTTGCCATACATGTGATTGTCATTGAATGCTGTAAACTCTGAGTCAACATCATAGGTCAATGGAAGTGGTGGAAGATTCTGTAACATGAAAACTGTTTTCAGTTGGATTGTTCGCCTATCCACTCGTTGAGGTAACTTTCCAAATTTAAAGTTAGTCATTACTAATTCACCTTTAACAAAGAAAGAGAGGAAGGAAGTATTTAAACGTTTCGGATAGATTATACTCCGAGAAACAGCAACACGAACAAGATGGCTGTTATGATGGCACTAGCGGCTGATACTTCTGCCGCTTCGTCACCTTCACGCACATCTCTTCCGCCGTTGTGGTATTTCCCAGCATTGTACTCTAGAATCCAGTTATCACGTTTAAGCCGAGCAATATCAAGACCAAGATTAGCCCTATCATTGTGTTTCACCTACCAGTTTTGGGAAGGTCTCCCAATTACTGATTCTACTGCTTGACGAATTCTCTGTATCAGTTGTTGCTTTCGAGTTATCTTAGACTCGACTGCTTCAACGATGTCGTCTTTCGTCAATGGTTGAGGTGGAACTTCTGGGTTACTTATCGTCACGTTCTGGTCTGTGCTTGCTTCGTTGACTTCTACTGAGCCGTCAACTTTAGCTTCGACAACGAACCTCTGGCTCAAGATGTCAGCGATGACTTTCCTTATGGCGTCTGTGTAGTATTGCTTCGGGTTCTTGACCAACTTCAGCTTGACAGCTTCTCTAAGGTCATCTGGATTCATTCTATCCAGCTTTGCTAGTTCCCGTTCAGCATCAGACTCGAATTGACGTATTTGGTCTTCCAGCGCAGATTTCAGTTGTTCTACGAAATCAGGCTTCAGATTATCCATGAGCCAATCTCTGGCGTATCTTTCGATTGAATCATTGACTTCCTCTTCTACCAGTTGATGGATTGTGTCCTTGAGAGTTTGCTTGATTTCTGTTGGCTCTGGAACGTATTTGATTTCATCGTTCCGTGCTCTGAGGGCTTCAATCATGTAGATTGCTGGTGCATACTGGTCTATGCCGTTGAGAGACTGCCATTCCCACTGTTCCCGATATTTCTCGAAGACTTCTGCATCGGGAAGCATATCTGGGTGTGTCTCTTGCATCAGTTTCTTCAAGTTCGGAACAACCCTCATGTGGACATCGCCTACGTGTTCTGCTGGAAGGTTTAACGCTCTTGCTATTCTTGGGAAGAGTCCTAGTAATGTGGCTTTCTTTGGATAGAAAGCGTCTGGCATGAATGCATTACTCTGGCTTGCCCGACCATACATCAGTTGAATGCTGATACCGTGTGGGTCTGCATCTCCCAGAACGAAGAGTCTCAATCCACGTTTTTCCATGTCGGCATGAAGTTTTGTTGCCGCTTCTACGTTGTAGCCCTGAGATGTCATGAACAACGCTTCAATCATGGTTGACATGTCGTTGATTGTCAACGAGTCCATACCAGCCGACTTCTCGTAGTGAATCAGTTTCCTAGCTTGGGTCCTTAATGAAACGCCCTCATCCACTAGGTTGAACTTGATTACTGGACTAGCCGCAACTGGAATCTGTTGACCTGTTGGCAAAACGAAGTAGCTTCTTTGGTCTCCTGTGATGAAGCCTCTTGGACCAGCACGAACACCTAGAGATTGCATCGTGTATCCTGTCCACAATTGCAACTTCTCCATGATAGCCCCTGTGAAGGTGTTGTATGCCTCTTCGGTCTTTAATTCGTGACCAGCGAGTTTCCAATCGGGGTGTCCCATTCTGAGACTATAGTAGATGTCTCTCTGGTCTACAATTATGTCGGTTCGAATTATTGCTTCCAAAGCGGCTTCAACAATCTTCGCTACTTCAGGGTCTAACTCTATGAGTGAGCCGTGCTTACTGTAGGCTCTCCATCTGTTGTTGATGATGTCTACAGAAAGTCTTGGTATTGCTGGTGTAGTGCCAATCTTTGTCTCGGCATCTGGCTTTGCAACTTCAATCTTGGCATGTTTCAGTTCGATTATTTTAGATTCGTCTTTTGGCATTTTCAATCACTACCCCCTAATGTGGCAGGCGTCCTATTTAAAGTTTGTGGCTTCTCCACGGACCTGTTTTTGGCTTGAAGCTTCAAAAGTCTTCGTCTACATTCAGCGCAGTTGTCAGGGCTATTGTCTTTGCCTTGCTCTAGGTCCTTGTCAGAAAAACGCATCCATCTTCCGCATAGAGCACGATGGTCCTTGAAATAGTGCCACTTCTTGCTTTGCATCCCTGTGCCAGCATTAGTAACTGGACCCCAGCCCTCTTTTGTTTGCTCGGACATATCATTTACCCTTCTTTGCTTTCTTTACTGTTTCGGCATCGCAGAGAAAATAGCACATGACCACGTTTTCTCTCACGAACTTCTGGACTTCTTCCTTCACGACCTTCTCTAAATTGAAGGGGTCTTCGTTATCTAACATGAAGGTGTTTATCCTTCTGGCAATAGCTTCAGCCAATTTCTCCCACATGGTTAGTGGTCCCTTCTATTGGCTTCTGTGTGGTCTTTGGTTATGCAATAGAGGCAAGCTTCCTTGATTACTTTCTTGCCATCAACCTTCTCTATCCACTGTAGCCTCTTGTTTCCGCCGCATGTCAAACAGCATTCTTTGGACCTAACTACTCGATTCGTAGAAAAGAGTAGGTCCTTATGGTTTGTATGGTCTGCCATTTGAATCTCGAAGGTAGAGATTTTACCATTTTTATTTTCAGTTTCGGACATTTTTTCGCCTTACCTGTATGTTATGCAGTCGCCCTATATAAAGTTATCTATTAAGTAACTGCTTAACTGAGCACGAACGAGTCAATTCTTCGAAGCAAGACCACAAGTTGGTCAGACTTACATTTTGGGCAGTAAGCAATCGTATGAAGAATTTGCTCGTGAGGCTTGTGTCTCTGCATCCGTCTAGCCTTGGTGTTCCACCATCCAGCAGGCTTGTCAATTATGAACTTATGATGACATCCTTCACATTTGACTTCGTAATTTGGTTTCGGTCTCATGACATCACCATGCGATTGTAAGCTGGGTATTCCTTTCCACATCGCATACACCAAATTCGTTCGGAAACCATTACACTCAATCCAGAGCCGTCATTACATGGACGAAGCGTATATGGACCTACACCTTGAATGTCATCGCCTGTTGCACCGCATTTGGGACATGTCCATTCTTCGTGCTTCTTTACTTTGGGCAACTTAGGCATAGTCCACACCTTATGCAGTTCTTGTAGCATTTGAGATTCTTGGTCCCGCAATGTGGGCAAACGACAATTTCCATGTCGTCATCAGTCATAGTAAAGTAACTTCCTTTTTACTCCGATTTCAAGTAGAGCCTGTTTAACGGTATCTATGAAGTCTAAGTTTCCTGCCGCTCGTGGACACTTCTTTTGAACTTTTGTCCAATAGTATTCCCAATCGTGATTTGGACACATACAAAGTAATACAGCACAAGCTATTGTATTCGAACGTGACATGCCTGCCATACAGCGAACAATTACTTTTTGTCCACAGCCGAGTAGATTAGCAATTAGAATAATCTTTTGCTTCACGACTTCTACTGTATTATCTGGTCCGTCCTGTAAGTCTCGAACATCTACTATAATTACGCCCGCTTCTGTGTAACTTTCGAACATATTACAAGTTCCTAGATTGTTCCAAATCCAGTAAACCATCTACACCAACCCCAATTCTTTCAATCTGGCTTTTTCCTTTTGTTCCCAATTCTCTTCTCTATGACAGTTTGCACAAAGAAGTTGGATTTTGCCATCCTTTATCTTTTGTTCAAACCCAACCAATCGATATTCAAATCCGTTCTCTTTCTCTTCTGGATTAAGATGATGGAAGTCTAAAGCCGCCATACATTTGTTGTAACCACACTTTGCACATTTGCCACCTAGCATTTCTATAAAATGTATCTTTCTCTCGTAGCGTCTTTTTATTCCGCTCTTTCGCAAACTTTCTCTTCGTTTCTCTGGATTTTCTAATCTATACATCCTTTGTCTGTCTCTTATTTCGTCCCCGTGTTTTTCATAATAGCGTTTAGTAGCCGCTTTTTGTTTATCACGATTTTTCTCACGCCAGATTTGCAATCGTGCATTAAGCCGTTCTCTATTCCGTTCGTTCCATCCTCTATGATATTCGGTATTGTATTGCTTGGCTCGTTCTGGGTCTTTAAATGGCAATCTACTCACCATATAGATAATGGTAATCCAACTATATAAGTCTTACGGTTTCTGGCAAAGGAATATAACCAAGCCACCCATAGACTTTCTGATTTATTTCAGCCATTCCCCGACCCGTCCAGACATTATGAGCCACCGACCTGTGAAGTTCGTAAGGAATCCAAAGAATATGGTCTTTATCAATATGATGCCCAACTGCTTTGTCAAAATGTTTATTTAAAGGAATAAATCCTAATTGTCGTCTTTTTGCGTGAGATTTTGTTCGGTATTCTGGATGTAAATGAGCATTCTTTCTATGAGCCGCTCTATCCTTATCACGATGAGTTAATTTCCACTTTTTAAGTGTATCTGGATTGGTTTTACTTCGATATTTCTTTCTTTGTTCTCTACGCCGTTCAGGATGTTCTAAATTCCATTTTCTAGTTCTTTCTCGTGCCTTTGCCCTATATTCAGGGTGTTTATCTCTATACTTCTTCTTTTGTTCACTATTGTATTTCTGATATTTTTTATATTCTTCTGGATGTTTTTCAGCCCATTTTTTATGGGCTTCTTTACGCTGTTCTCGATGCGTTCGGTCATATTCTCTTTCTCGTTTCCTAATTTCTTCTAAGTGTTCAAGCCGATATTTTTTAGAATGTTCTCTAATATGTTCTCGATGAATGTGATTCCATTCTTTTCGTTTCTCAGGGTCGGCGTAGGGCATAGTTAATCATATCTTATTTTTTCCAAAAGGAGACAAGTTATGTGCAATATTCTTAGGCACACCACACTCTATTAATGTAATTTCTGTGAATTCGTGAACATAAAATCTAGCACTTTGAGACATTCTTTTACTTGCATAAAGATAATATTTTCCATCCCAAGTGCAAACTCCACCATATTTTGTCATCTCCATCATTACTGGCAACATCAATTTCTTGAATGCTTCACTATCAGCTAAGTAAAATTCCCAGCCGTACATCTTTAATCTCCTTCTCGTGGAGAATCCAGATAATCTTTTAATGCACTATTTTGGTCAACATCTTTTTGAGTATAACCATAATAGGTGTCGAATTCCATGCCCGTCCTACATGTCGGGCTGATGCACATCCACTTACAGTCTACCCGTTGTCCTTCTTTCTCTTCGTTAACTCTGATGAGTAGAGAACCACACTTTGGGCATTTTAGTAATTTCGGGTCTTCTTCTTTCATGATTTATCCCACGGGGTATCTTTTTCTGTTGGAACAAATGTTCCTTTAAACCAGCCACGAGTAGTTGAAATAGCCAGCTTCTTAAGTTTCATCGGAAGCCTCTCGAATTCTCGGTCTATCTGGGTGGGTCTGTATTTTTCAAGCGGAAACATGAATGGAAGATGATGTTCCTTAACCCAATCTATGATACGCTTTTGACCCTTGGGAACGATTCTCTGTTTCAATTTCTTGCTGAATCTTCCGCTATACCTATGGTAGCCGATTACGAGAACATCACAGTATTCAAGAGGAAAAATTGCTGTCTTATCAAAACCATCCTTGCCTATATTGATTCCATACATTCGATTTGAGGTTCCCTCGTTCCAGAAAGCATCAAATCCTATAGTCTTTGTCTCGAATACATAGTAAGGAGACTCAGGACTAAGAATCTTTGCAGATTTTCGAATCATGCGCTCATGCTTCTGAGTAAACTTCTGGCTATGGAAATGGAATATGAACGGGACGATTCCCTTTTTAACTAGCCGTTTCAGGCAAACCATCGAGTCAACGCCGCCGCTATACAGGAGCACAGTTATCTTTCTCATTTTGGTCCCTTCATGAAGATTTTATCTCCGTCTGGGCAACAGTTCGGACAGTAGACTATGATTCCGTAGTTGCACGAGATGACTATCATCTTTCTTCCGTAATCGCCGCAGTTCAATCAACAACACCGTCCTTGAACCAGTGGCAACAGCTTCCACCGAGATGCCTGTCATATCCTCTAGGACCCCAGAGATAACACTTGCATGGCTTTGCTGTGATTGTCTTGCCTATCTCTGTCTTTTCCCATGCGTGTTCAACCCCTATGACCTTTGCTGTGACCTTGCCGTGCTCATACGAGATGAATTCACAGAGATAGTTATTCGTTGTTTTCTGGATGTAGAGAGTGTCCCCTGCTTTCATTTCGGTTATCTTCTTGCCTAGCTTAAAGTTTTCTAGTCTCATGCAGTTCATAGCTTCAGTTCTCCTTTATCGAATTTCTTATGGCATTTATCACACATGAGCCTGTAGCAATCTTGGTGATAGAGGATGTCATAGTATCTAGCTTTCTTGCCTCTGCTCCATCCGCTCAACGTTGTTTCCTTAATATGAGCAAATTGAAGTTCGAAGGTAGTTCCGCAGAAGATACACTTGCCACCGAATAAGACCTTCAGTTCCTCGAATTTCTTAGCAAGCCATCGCCCTTCGTATTTCATATTGGTCCCTGTATAGTAAACATCCCCGACCTTAATAAACATTTCGTTTAAGTAGCTTCTTAATCCTCGTCCTCATCGCCTAGGTCAAACGGATTCTTGCTAGGAAGGGGACGGTCTATTATCGGATGGTTCGGAAGTGGAGTGAAGGGAATAGGTTTAAGCGGCATGTAGTTTTTCACCTCTAATTCTTTCGAAGATTTCATATAGTTCTTCGTTGATACATGGAATGAAGTTGTATTGGGAAATCTCATCCTCAGTCACCCATTTGTATTGCTGGCATTCATCAGGGGTTATCGTTATGTCTTTGGCGTCCTTGTCCAAGACCACATAGAAAGCCAGAATCACCCGTTTGGTATCTCCCCATGTCGTAGTTGCTGAACATAGGTAACTCATCGCTCCGATGAAGATTCCTGTCTCTTCGTAAAGTTCTCGTCTTGCACAGGATTCAACTGAGTGGTAACGGAATCCTTTACTGTGAGGAACACCATCGGTGTCTTGCATCTTGCCACCAGCAACGGTCCACAGGTTAGGAAAGTTTCCATCTGGAAGTCTTTGAAGAATAAGTGCTTTCATGTCTCTCGATATGACTGCCACAGTTGCACTTATCTTGATTTTTCCAAGTTCCATTAGTAGGTCCCGCTCTCTTGTCTTTTATAGTTCTCGGCAAGCTTCGCTACATACGCCGAATACAGTTCTTCAGGAGTTATCTTCTCCTTTATCATGTAGAGCATGAAGAAGTGAAAGACATCAACCAGTTCTCCGACTCGACTTGCATGGTCAGGAACTTCCTTAACGCTCCACCATTTGTAGTTGTGTTTGCCTTTGAATTCGGTCTTGAGCATAAGTTCCATGGATTCGACCAGCAACGCTATGCTAGTCAGAAACTTAGTGAATTTGAATTTCTCCTTGTATTTCTGTTGAAAAGCACACTGTAGACCGAACATGAAATCGAACATGTCAATCTCCATATTTCCATCTGGCTTACACCATGGGCACTCATAGAGCCATGGAATCAATCGTCCACATTTTTTGCATTCGAAAACGAAACTATCTCTTCCATATGCCTTGATTAGTGCTGTGCTACTCATTTTCGGTTCTCCATATATTCTTGGTTCTCCAAGAGAGTTTTCTTCTTATGGCAATTAGGACAAAGCGGTTGATATTCTTCTGGGTGCTTCAGGATTTCGTCATAATTTCCTCTTCGTTCTTTCCGATTTCTAAGAGGAACTATGTGGTCAAACTCAATAATGTCTCTGTCAGAAAATCCGCAGTTCGCACATTTGAACCCGTATAATTCCAAACATCTTTCTCTCAGTTTTCGTTCTCGGTCAGCCATCTTTTCAAGAATGTCCTTTCTGTGTTTTGCATAGTAATCTCTTTTGTATTTTCTAACCCTTTCTGGGTCTAATGCACGAAGTCGCCTTGCTTGATTTCGTTTGTATTCTCTTATTTCAGCAAGACTTTTTGGCAATCCCAATCACCATATTTAGTATAGTGTAAGATGTATTTAAACCTTTCGGTCTTCAAGATATTCCTGATAGTATTTGAAGAGGTTGCCCCGTGAACTATAAAGATGTTTTTTACACTCTTCGGATACTGCCTTAGCAACAAGCGGCATATCGTCCTTGGGCAGACCCGTCAATCCGAAGTCTGCTTCAACGTGGCTTATTGCACCTAAGATTTCACTCTCTGGAATCTGAGGCAGTTTCGGCGGTCCTTCATGAATTACTCGTTCCTTGGGTTCGGGAATGTCAACTTTCACTTTTGCTTGAAGATACTCACCGTCTTCATCGAAAGTTTTCACTACCATGCCCTCTTCCTTGACTGCTTCACAGTGTTCTAAGATGTGCTTGCAGTAAGCATTTAGGTCCCGTATCGTCTTATGTCTGGTCTCAGCAAAGAGCGCAACCACAGGCAAGTCGTAGTGTTTGCAGTATTGGAAGACCTGAGTATATGACAGAAAATTCTTGATTTTCGTGTCGTAGATGTCAACCACATAGAGGATTGCTCTAGGATAGACCTTGACTCGTGTAACGCTCATGCCTTTCCTGCATTCTTCGACCACAATCCGCAGAGTTGGATTGTCCTTGAGAAGTTCTAGCACCTTCGGAAACTCTGGGGTAGCCATAGTTTTAGCTGTGATGTCTGGTGCGGCTCTTTCTTGATTATGACTTGAGATAACTGTCTCTGTTGATTTCCGACAGTGAGGTTTGATTCTCAGCCATATCGTGACGTTCTCTCCATCTTCCTTGATTGTCCAGAACAAGCGTTTGCCCAGCAAACCCCTCTTGACTCTTGCGCTCGTAGTGAGTATCGGAATGTGAGGATAGTGTTCCCATTTAATACGGTTCGGTCTTTTCTCTCCGATTGTGTAGAATGGGCTTATGCAAATAGCAGGAGTAGGAATCATGTTGCCCTCTTCTTTCTTCAGCTTAACGTCAACCCTAACGGATTCCCTGCATAGCTTTTTCAGCTTCGGATTGTTGCATCGAACGTCTACCAGTTCCCTAGCTTTAGGGTCCCAGAGGAATCCTTTTGGAATGACCTTTGGTTTTCTCATTAGTAAGACCTCACGAAGATGTCCCTCTCGACAACTATGCCTTGGCATTCTCCCTTATGACGTAATCCAGACCGTCCACAGCATGGGCACATGAATGTTTCCGTCATGGACCAACTTACTTCTTGCTTACATTTGGTGCAGAAGTAGACTTTTGGTGGTGGCACGAGACCATGAAGCTTTCTGTGCTCTTCGAACGTAACCAATTGTTCATTATGTTTGACACACATACAAAGGTCTGGCGGCAATCCACAGTGAGGACAATTTGTCATTTCTTTTCACCGTCAAACTCTGGCTTGCAGAAGAGCATGTAGATGTCCTGCATGTCTCGAATCGGAATCATGAAAGCTGGGCTAGTGCATTTGGTATTCACGGGGAATCTTTCAACGTTCTTGCTTTCCACCCACCCGAAGATGAAAAGCTTAGTAGCGGTCTTTGGAACGTCATTAATTCCGCAACATATGACATATTTCACTTGGCTCTTTACCTTGATGAACTTCTGAACATTCAAGTAGAATCTGAAGTCTGGGTGAATGAAAGGCACACGGCAACATTTGATGTCAATAGCCATATTGCCCAAGTCGCCATTCAAGAACTGGAATGTTTCCTTGAGGATTAGTTCGGCAATCGCTTTCTGCCATTCGGCATCTAATGAGACCTGATTACCGTATCTTGCGGTTTTACAAGCAATCTCATACGCCTTGTCACGTTGAGTGCTCGTGATGTTGTATTCGTGCATTTTTATGTCCATTTTAATCACCTAGATACTATATCGGCGTCCCTTATAAAGCTATCGCCTTGTCACCATGCTCCGTTTTAATATATCTTGAAGATTTCATGATTTTCAACTCGTTTTATCCAATTGCAGTTAGCACAGAGCAATTGATAATCTTTCGAGCCTGCCTTGATTTCTTCGAGAACATGTCTGTAATACATTTCGTCTGCATGGCTTCCTTTGTAGATTTTTCTATGAATGTGGTCAATTTGTAAACAACGAATATCTCTACACCCATTAGGAACAAGACAATTTGGATTCGAACATTTCCCACCAAGCAAAATAATGATTTCTTCCCGAAGTTTTTTTCTTCGTTTCACACTACTAATTCTGTTCTTTTCCTTTCTGTCCATGTTTAAGCACCTCATTAAATAACAACGCCGAATTCCCGTAGCTTCGTCTTCACGGCTTCTGAATTTTCGGGCATACAGAATGTCCGATAATACCAGAGCCAATCAACCATTACGTGAATACGAGCCACAAGATTCTCTTGGTAATCTTCGGGAATAAGAGGATATTGTTCGTTGATTGCCGCTAAATGATGACGATACTGCCAGTGGGTCCTACCATTAGTGCCGTTAAAAGCCCCGTCAATCCATTTATGGACCTCTGGAAATCCTCTTCCAAACAGCATCTTATCAATTGTTTCGTGAAATCTTGGGTCAGGCATTTACTGTTGAACATCCTTGAAGTAAGTTTCACCGATGAATCTATTATATTCGTTCATCAGTTCGTCAACTACTTGGTCTCGGTCCACATGACCGATTTCTTTAGCAGGAACGCCTATGACTATCATCCATGGTCTCACATCCTTGACTACGAGAGCACCCATGCCTACGATTGCACCCATGCCGATTGTGACCTCTGGAAGTATATTGACTCCGCAGGCTATCACAACACCGTCTTCGATGGTTGCTCCTTTATCTGGGTCCGTATGCTCAGAACGGTGAAACCTAAGTTTGCGGTCATTAGCGCACGTCACGCTTGCCCCCATGAACACGTAGTTTCCTATGTTCATGATTGCCGTTATGTGAGTTTGAGCCATGATGGTTGTGTGGTGTCCAATCTTGGTGTAACCTTCGACCACAACACTTGAGCCTAGAACTGAGTAGTCACCCATTTCGGTGAATTCTCGAACAACCGTGTGATGACCTATATGACAGTGTTTTCCAATCGTGCATCCTGCATAGACGATTGCACCTGTCCTAACGATTGTTCCATCCCCTATGGTTGTGGGCTTTGAAGTATATCCTTCTCTGAGTTTGCTCAGTCGGGCATAACCTACTATCGCTCCCTTCTCGATGATAACGTCTTTGCCCAGAATGACTTTAACCTTGGGTATTCTTGTTCTCGGAATCTTAGGCATCTCTAACACCTGAGAGAGAAATAGAAGCGTGTGGGGTATTTAAACCTTGCGGTTAGTCATGAACCTTACATACTTCCCAAATTTATTATCCCACGTTTCACAGTCAAGTTCTTCACGAGTTAATGGGTCTCGAATCGTTTCTCTTTTGGCTGGTCTATGCGGAATAGCCTTGTTAATTTTGGCATACGCATTAACAATATCCTCATATTCTTCTCGTTCTAAGTCTTCATATAGCCGTTCAAAGAATACTCCTGAATCATCCAAACGTGGACTAGGAATCATTCTCTGCTTCAATTTAGGCAAAGCAAGCAAATCTTTTCTGTAGATTCTTCCATCAACTGAAATGTGTTGAACATACACATTTGAATCACAAAGTATCTTCAATCCCTTCTCGTTCATCTCTTTACCGAACATTATGCCTGTTTCGAGCGGAGCAAGTTTGAATCGTAAGCCCATACGGTAAACTTCTGGTATCATCATCCAAACATGACCACAATATGAAGCTTCGAATAGCCCGTCCCCGACTTTCTGTTTCGAAGCTATGTCTTCTTCTGTTGGAGCGTAGATGTTGTAATCGTATGGAAATTCTTCAAGACAATCTTCTCTGAAAAATTCCTTTTGGATTGCCCAAGTCTTTTTGAAGTCTGAAGCAAGCTTCTTATGCCAAAGAACCCATTCTTCTTTTTGACCGAGTGGCAACGACTCGTCATCATACAACTTCATAATCGGAGAAGCAATCCCAGCTTTCAAAGTTGGTGTATTCTTCTTTCTATAATGCAACGGATAACGCTTGTGCATTACTCCACCTACCCAGCCGCATTCTGGATGTTTATCTAGGTCGTCTATGAATACGTTAATTATGTCTGGTTGAACTACGCAATCTGCAAACAGAAAGAACGTGTAATCTGTTTTGTCTCCAAGAGAAAGAGTAAAATTCAAAATTGCAATAAGAAGGTCTGCCCGAACCTTTTTGGTCTCCTTTGTTATTTCCCGACCTACCTTCGCTCCACCCCAATTTTTCTCGTATTCTCCATATGATTCTTTTGGAACCTTGATTCCAGCAGACATTTGAATCAGTCTGAATGACCGATACTTGCTCTTAAATTCTTCGGTGTATCCTTGGAGTAATTCCCATGTCCTGTCCGAACTATTGTTTTCAATCCAGAGAACATCAATAAGGCACTTAGGATAATCCAAATTCGAAAAGCTATTTATATATTGCGCTATGGATTGTTCTTCATTACAGAATGGTGTAACGAGCAATATGGTCTTGCTTTTCACTATCCTCTCTCCTTTCTAGTCTGCTGTGCTTCGTAATTATACATCTCAACGCATGATTTGAAAGACGCCAAAAATTTCATATTGACGTGGATTATGTTTGTTATGAACGACCACTTTCTTCCTACTGGTGTTTGATTGAATATCTTGGACGTGAAATACTCAGGACCCAAATAGATTCTGGCGCAATATTCCCTGTATTCCATTCCTTCGAATTTCCTATAGAGACACATAACTGGCTGTTGATACCAGCCAATCCAGTTTACATAGGAATATGGGCTTCCATCGTCCAAAGCCTTTTCCAAGTCGTCCACGAACCAATCAGTTAAAATTCTTGTATCACGTTCAGGTGGGAAATGCTCTGGATTCTTTGATACCATGGAATAGAAATTCAACATTTTCACAAGTCCGATGACATCTCCACCGTTTATCGTATCATTTTCATGAAGGATTTTGAAGGTCCCTGCAACGTCACCCGTCACAATAACATCAGCGTCTATGATGTAGAACCACGCTCCGTCTGGAACCAGATTCAGATAGACATTTCTTTTCTCGGATTCGGTTTCCCATGTCACATACTTACCATCTTGGGTTTTGCAGTCAACCCAGATGAGTTTGTCTCCGCAGACTTTTTGACAAATCTCTTTGGTCCCGTCAGTTGATTCGGGATTGACGTGCTTGCGTAAAGCAAATGCCCCGTCCACAACTATAACCTTATCAACGTGCTCAACGATTGTATGAAGACTTATTGCTATTTTATCGGCTTCGTTGTAGACTACATAGCAGGCATAGACTTGTGGCATTAAGCCTTTCTCCTAAATCGTTTCATAAATCCTTCGACAACTGCTTTCACCTTGGCAATTTCATCGGACACTTTTGGATTCAGAATATCTACTTTGCGCTTCTCGTTTGAATCGAATATGGCTTTCAGCAATTCCGAATCGTAGAAACTAAGGACCAATTCGATGTTAGGCATAACACAGTGACCACCTATAACGTCTGGGTAAACTGGTGGCTTCACATACGACTTCTCGTGAAGATAACAAATATTCCCTGTAATTTCGCTAAAGTCTGCCCCTGCTTTTGAAGAGACTCTATGAAATTCTTGAGAAAGGGCTATCAACGCCCCATAATATGCGGTGCAGTAAAGCTTGGTGATTTCAGTCTCTAGAGGACTTTTGTTCACCCGTGTTGGAATTCCAAGCTTATTGAAGTGGTCGGTTGCGGCTATCGTTGATTCAGGAGTAATTCCACCAACAAGTTTACCATAGAATTTCATTTCAACTTTCATGGTTTCTCTGTCCTTATGGGTTCCTAAAACTGGTGAATGAACCATCATACAGTTGCATCGTTTAGATACTATTTCAGTAGTCCGTGGTGGAACCGTGCTATCTATAATCAGAAGCTTAGGCTGATAACTTAACACATAGTCAACTACGGAGTTAACGAAAAATTCAACATGAGAACATGGAATGCAGATGTGAATAATGTCTACTTTTGCAGGGATGTCTTGTCTTAAGTCAATCTTCTGGTCAAATCCGAAAACGTCATATACTCCGCTTTCCTGTGACAATTCGTAGATTGACATGCCGACTTCTCCGAGACCTATGACTAAGACTATTTCCTTCATTAACGTCCCTTCCTTTCTGTCACTTGTGCAATAACTTCCTTATAAACCTTTTCATCATCCATGAATCGTTTGAATCGTCCATAGCAAGCGTCCCATTCAGCCTGTGTTATCTGTTTATGACTATAATCATCGAAAACTTTGGAATCTGGGTGTGTCGGTCTTGGTGGCGGCATATTCCACGGAAGAAGTTTCTCAAGAATCAACATGAATAGTTCCTTCTCAAGAGAATCCATATCGTAATGGGTCTCGTTGATTTGAAGGAAATGAGCGGCATTAATTACTTCATCCCGCAACCTGTTCAAATCAAGATGTTGCAGGCATTTCCTATGTCCTTCCTCTGCCATGCGTTTATAGAATCCCTTATCGTTAAGCAGTTGCTTAATCAGTTGGATTTGACGGGGATAGTCCTTCTGGTCCACATACAACTCTGGGAAGAATAGCTTACTGGCGTGATTACTTCCTATGCATGGAATGTAGTTCACAGCGCATTCCATCGCAAACCTTGACCATCCTATATAGCCCTCGGCAACATCTAATCCGATGAAGCAGTCTCTCAACAACTTATACATGTAGACATCACGATTCGAGAATGGAAATATGCATACAGGAATCTTGACCTTTGGATAATGAGGTGAATCTCCGAATAGTATCGGGAAATATGTAACTGGAAGGTTAACTTTATCACATACTTCGGTCAGAACCGTGAATATTGAAGCAATCCTGATTGAGTGACGAATGAGCGCAATAGTCTTTTGGTGCATAGCTTCTATGCCCTCGGTATCATGAAGGTGCTCGGCATTAGCTATTGCATTATCATAGCGCATAAGCTGGGGCAACGGCATATATCTCCATGGCTTGGACGTGTATTGTGCCCACGGTGGAGTCTCTAGAACGGTCCAATACATATCGGCTACTTCGAGTATGCCAGTATTCTTGAAGAATTCTTCGGGAGTGCATTTCGGGTCTACTTCCCATTCTTCTCTCCACCAAGCAAACTTAGGATTGAATACCCACATAAACTCGTCATCGTATTGGACAATCATCTTGGCATCTGGACGCATAAGCTTTCTGGCATGAACGGGAAGTTCCCACCATTTCCAGTTATCCCGCATGTCTACCCGTGTGCAATAGATGAAAACCAAGTCGGCTTTCCTGAGCCAAAACCAGTGAGGGTCGTTTGCAGGATAATCCATAGTTGCCCTGCTCATTAGAATAGGCTTGACAATTACTCCCCGCTTGAGTTGTTCTTCGAAATTCCCCCAGATTTCATACCACTGGAAAAAATCTTCTTGAGGGAATTCACTTACTATCGCTATCAGCAAAGACTTCCCTCATGTAGTCATCTATTGTGTCACATGGAACGATTTCGATTTTATACTCTGAGGGAACTATGTCGTTCTCGTAGTTCTTTCTTGGAATACAGACCTTCTTAAACCCTCGTTTCTCAGCCGCCATTATCTTATAGTGTGTTCCGCCTATGGGCGTTATTGTTACTTTTCCCTCAACACCGATGTTGATTTCTCCTGTCACCGCAACGTCCTGTCGTATCTTCTTCTTGGTGTAAGCTGATATGAGAACCAGAGTCATCGCCGCTCCTGCACTTGGACCGTCAACGCCTAGTTCCTGAGCAAAGTCAATATGGGTCTTGAAGTCTATGGCAGGGTCCTTCTTATACATCTGGATGAATACATGTCGAACTTTGGCGATACTGTTCTGGACCCATGACCCTTCGGTTGCGTTTACACCTGTCACGGTGAAGTATCCAATATTCTCTTTGGACTTTTTGCCAACTGGCACTATTGAAGCCTTTATCGGAGAGACAGAGCCTATCATTTCATTAGACATGCATTCGTCACATGAAACAGCCATGACGTGGAGTTGTCCTTTCTTGGGTTTGTCTTTAGGATTCACGATTTTGTAGAGATTTTCATACTCTACTGCACGTTCCAAGACCTGTTGATACACAGATTTACAGTGTTCGCCTATGGCTTCTTTCACATAGCAGGCGTCAACAACGGTCTTGCTATCGTTTCTAGCTAGTGTGCTTGCAGTCTTCATAATGCTAATCATAGGACGGAATTTGCACGTCAACTTCTCTTTCAATCCACTCTTTCGTCTAGCTTCTGCTATGATTTCTAAGCAAGCGTCACGAGTGAACGGAAGCAAATTGAATCGGTGAATCTCCTGAGCCATGAACTGAACATACTTCCGTCTGTTCTCAGGCGTGTTCGGCATCTCGTTGTTCATATAGACCACCTTGCCGTAGCCGTAGATACGGTCCATCAGCGCAGGGTGAATCAGTGGAACGCTGTCCATGTTTCCAGCCGCTATCAAGAAGACCATGCACGGAATAGGTTCGGTAGATACAGCCATAGCCGCAGTATCGCCACCGTGGAACTGGCTTCTGAGCGCAATTGGAAGTTGACCGTCTTCTAGAACCGTCAGCAACGTGATAGCTTCTCCACCCATTAAGTTCTTGATTTCGTCTATGTAGAGAACGCCTAAGTGCGCTCTGTGAACATCGCCAGCCGTTACTCTCTGGTGTTCGGGAGTGCCCAATCCACCTGTCTGATATGGGTCCCAAGCAATTGAACCGAATAGTTGTGCAGAGCCATGTCCTGTGGCATCCACGAACGGGGCTACTCCTAATGAATTATCCACGAGCATTTTTGGTGCTTTCGTGTTCTCTGCTCCACCTATGCCCTTCTGTTTGTTGCCCATCATTCCGCCGCCGATTATTTTGCTGAATATCCAGAGCATTCCGCCCATAGCCATAGCCATAATACCTAATGACGCAAGTTGGGCATTTTGCATCAAAACAGTTATGGCATAACTGAAAATGTTTCCAAATTCCTGTTGAATAGTTTGATAGCCAATTATGATATTGGTTCCTGTTTGGTATATTGGGGCATACATATCTATACGATTAGCTAACCAAGTTGTTATAGCTTCGTATCCCATATAGCCTAGTATGATTCCACCGAATCCTACCAACATTCCAATAAGAGACTTAAATGCCCATTTAGTAAGTCTACCATGTTTCTGCTCTTGTGCATAGGCTTTCTCTATTATCTTACTTCCATTCGGTGAAGGATGAATTGAAATCTGAGGTTCACTCGGCATACGCCTATTGAACCACGAGCAAACGTCAAAAAGATTCACTTTGTTCTTCTTGTAAACTTCGGTCATGTATGTTGCCATAGCCC
>Ga0187881_10001268_pt1 | contig 27156 bp, 22 predicted proteins | sample June2016WEW_19_1_2_FD_133017 | JGI IMG/M metagenome (GOLD analysis project Ga0187881, IMG submission 133017) | Peatland microbial communities from SPRUCE experiment site at the Marcell Experimental Forest, Minnesota, USA - June2016WEW_19_100 | ecosystem: Environmental > Terrestrial > Soil >... | reverse complement strand
GCTCGCCCACCTCCACCGGCTAAAGGTCGACATTCTGAAGATCGACCGCAGCTTCATCGAGCAGATCGGCCGGACCAACCGGGACACGGAGATCATCGCCGCCATCACGGCGATGTCCCACGCTCTCGGGATGTCGGTCGTCGGCGAGGGGATCGCGACGAGCGAGCAGCTCGACGAGCTCACCTCGCTCGAGTGCGACACCGCCCAGGGCTTCCTCTTCACCCAGCCGCTCCCGGCCGACGCGATCGCCGGGTACCGGCACGGCGGGACACCGCACCCCGGGTAGTCGAAGCCCCGTCCCTAAGGGGGCCGCGCGCGACGGATGGGTCTTCGCCCGGCGTCATCGCCGGGGCATTGGGGGGCTCCCCGGTTGCCGACAGAGCGGACCGCCGCAGACATTTGCCCATTGTTCGCGAGAAGATCATCTCCCATTCACGAGGAGGAGTTGCTCGAAGCGGGCGCACCGAAGAGACTCGCGGCGGCGCAGGGGGGCCATGGAGCGTTTCGAGACCAGCACACCGATCGACGGAGGCCCCCGGGTCGGGCTCGCGTACGAGCCCGAGCGCGACGCCTTCCGCCTTTTCAGGAGCGCCGAGAAGGAGGCCGCCGAGCGGGTGGACTTCGGCCGGCCGATCCTACGGAGCCACCGCCGTGAGCGCTCGCATCTCGCAGCCCGCATCCTCGCCGAGTTCGACAAGGACCCGCGGCTCCGCGACGATCCGATGAGCCGGTCGCGCTTCGCGCTCGCCCTCGCCGGCCAGGCGCTCGCCGACCACCCTGATTTGTTCGGCGAGCGCTTCGACATCTTCGCCGAGGTCTAGGTGTTCCCTCCACAGACGTTGGTGACGCGGTAGAGGTCCACCCGCGGGAGGACCCCGGTTGTAGATGTGCAGGTGTCGTATCCCTCACATCGACCGGAGGCCCTCTAAGGCTCACCGTAACGCCCCCCTCACCCCTCGGGGCCGACTCCTGCTCTGCCGGCGCATCGCGACGGGAAGCCCGGTCGCGCTCGTCGCCGCCCAGATGGGGATCTCCCGCCATTGCGCCACGAAGTGGTGGCTGCGCGACCAGGAGCTCGGCGAGAAAGGTCTCTCCGACCGCCCAAGCCAACCCGTCACCTCGCCGCGGCGCACCCGGAGCGGCTCGAGGAGAAGATCTGCCGGATCCGCCGGGCCGAGAGGATCGGGCCGGACCGGATCGCCTGGCGCCTCGGCATCCCCGCCTCGACCGTGCACCGCGTGCTCACCCGTCACGACCTCAGCCGGCTTCGCCAGCTCGACCGGGGATCTCGGCAGTGCTTGGTGGGCCGTAGAGGACTTGAACCTCTGACCTCTTGCGTGTCATGTCTTCGAGCCCGGTTCAGGAACGTTCATCGGCGGTCGCTACAGGCGGTTGACCAGGAATAACAGTGCGCTGTCGTTCAGGTGCGGTCATTGGCGGTCGTTGCCGTTGCTGACGGATTTGCTGACATGGATATGCCGTCGCGGTCGTTATCCGCGTGAGCGACAAGTTCTTAATGTGCCCGCGGTTGGTGGTTTCGGCTCCCGGCCCTTCGCTGTTCGTCCCGTCGGATCGCGGAGGGAACGGCCGGATGGACGGACGTGCGGGGAAGCCCGAAGGGCGACGCACGCCCGCCCGCCGGCCGCCGCCCGCTGCTCGTCAGGTCGTCTAGGAGGTGGCGCGCACCCGTCGGAGAACCGATGTCCACGATCTTCGACTGGCGACTTGAGCCGTGGGCCGGGACCTAATCGGCGGCCTCGGTCAGTTCAGATCCTTAGAACCCCTGAGCGTTAGGGGACGCGCGCTGGGCGAGGTATCTCGCGCACCCTGGGTAGTTGGACACCGATCAGAGGCGGCCCCGCCCGAAGTCAGGGCACACTCTCGGATGCCAGTACACCGAGACCGCGATAAGGACATCGGTCACCTTCGGCGTTGCAGGCGACATCAGCAAGTTATACGTCAGGCGCGTGAACAAAGCGTTAGGACGGCAGTGCGGTGAAAAGGGCAAGCTTGCATCCGCGAGGGTGCCCAGCTGGAAGCCAGTTGCGTTGGGGCCCCCGTCCATTGCTGGTATGTATTCCTGCGAGAAACCGGGCGGCGCGTTCCGCTCGAAGTACGAGGCCGCCTCGTTGATCCCCTCGGGGACACGCCAGAACCGTGTCGAGTTAAGGACGCCATCTCCGTCCTGGTCGAACCCGTAGAAGTCGAGATCCACAGCGCGTCGGGTGCCGATCTTCGCCAGTGTGACGGGCTCGGATCCGGCCGGAAGTCGGACCTCCTGGAGCACGCCGATGGCAGTCGCGGAGGCTGCGGCCTTCGTGTGCACGGCAAGGTCCACGGGTGATCCGGTGCCTGATCCCACGCTTGCCGCGATGGCAATGGCGATGCCGCTCGCTGCCAAGACGGCCGCTGCCACCAACGCGAAGCGATGCAAACTGGGCATTCCAGAAGGGGACGTGTGCGATGACACAACGGAGCATCTACAGGGCGTCGCCCGCATGCTGCTGACCGATGCGCTTTAGAAGCTCTTCGATTGGCACCTTGGTAGAACGCTCCAGTTGCAGCAGAAGTCGACCGCAGAGCGATATCAGCCCTGTTGTCTTGTCAATGGCGACGTCAATCAGATCGTCGGAACTGATGGCATTCGCGAAGTCTTCGGTGAGTATCGATGTGACGAATGACGTATCGCCATCATCGCTCTCATTCCAAGCTGTCATGAGGGCGACTGCCTGACGAATGCGCTCGTTTACGGCCTTGGGATCTTCTTGCATTGGCACTGATACACCCTCCCGGCATAACTTGTTTATGACACAACGCACCACGTTGGCGAGCATTTCTCGGGATGTAACCGCCGAAGCGGATGGAGTGTAAGTCGCTCGTCCAGGTCCACCTTGGGCTCTTTCTTACGTCCCACGTAACCACCTTAGGGCCTCGCTGTTCGCGAGCACTGTTCGCATCTGCCGCCCATCGACTCCGTATCCCCCCACTTCACCTTGTGAAGCGCGCTGATGACCTTTCTCTTGGAGTGCTCGTATAGCTCCCAGCGTTCACCAAGAACGGCCATCTGGGGAGAGTCCCAAATCTCGTCAAACCACTGCCGGATATCTGCGATGAGAGCATCCGGAGTCGACCCGCTGGGCATGGTGCAAATCCGAACCTGACCCCACATGATCAGATTGCCAATAGCGTGGAGGTCGAGTCGGGGTGGTGTGGAGCGACGTCCGAACTGGCCAAGAGCGCCTTTGGCTGATGACAGCAGGTTCCAAGAGTCCCATCCTTGATCCTGCGGAAAGCGCTCCATAACAGTCTTTGTAAGCAGGTTGTCGCGGGAAGTCACAAATTCCGTGAGGCCCTGCCTCTCGGTATCAAGATCATCGATGAGTAGGCCGATGTCATCGAAGTGGGACCGAAACATTCTGCGCAGGATCGGGTCCTCATTTGCGCCATGCCGATACCGAGCAACGCCTGAGGGTGTCTGGAGTGTCATCTCCAACCCAGTTGCGATGGTTCGAAGCACCGTCGCGTGATCCTGTGTGATTGGTCGACGAGCTAGGTCACGCCAGGTAACGAATCCCGCCATCACAGTCGCCCCTAGCGCAACAGCGATCCACCCGAGTGGTGAAAGTCCGAAATCCGAGTGTTTGATACCGCTGATGACCGCGAGGACGAGACCGATGATGCCGAAGACGCCGCCAAACGGACGACGTGCGGTGATGTCCAAGAGGTAGCGCCCAATGTCTCGCAACCAACCGCTAATGGCTGATCGCTCGGGCGTTTGGGGTGGCGTACTGATTGGGGCCATACAGAACTTTCGCGCGACATCGACCAGGGTTGCTGTGTCATCGCACTACTCGCCTTCCAGAATTATTTTACGCTCTGTCCTTCCGCCGCGAGAGCGTCCCAGAACAATGCAGCCGACAGGATGCCTCGGGGTCGCCCGAAGGTGCCGATGACGAGCACAGGCGAAGTGTCGGGTGCGTACCCTGTAACACAGCACCCGCAAACTGCATCGTCAGATCAGAACGTCACGTTCGCCGAGGGGAAGGACACTCCTGAGGCGTACGGGGTCCGCGGATCGGGGGCTGGGGTGTCCCCAGTAGCGCGGGCAGTCGTCTGGGGGTTCGGCACGGACGACCCTCCGAGGTCGCCGATGATCCGGGAGACAACCCCGCTCCCCCTCCACTGCGAGGTTTTCTGAAAGGTCGGTGTGGCGGTAGTGGCCGAACTTGGGGCCTGACATAGCTGACGCACCTGCGAACTATTGCTTGTCGAGGTCCCGCTTCTTGAAGATCAACAACGTGGCGTCGCCCCGCGGCAGCGTTGCCACCAGTTCCCACCGATCGGCCCCCAATGTGTTCAGGTGCTCGCTAAGTGCACTCACGTCGGCAATCGCTCCGCATGTAGGTTCGGCGAGACGCTCGACCCGGTATCTAAGTACAAGATCACTCGGTAGAGCTGCCCGAACCTCCTGCTGGATTCTGGCCGCCGTCCTGTAGGCATCGTCTTCTGTCGAGGCGTCGGCCTCCATACGGCGCTTTGCTTCCACCTCGGCCTGGTCCCGCATCCGATCGAATTCGTCAGTCATGACCAAAGCGTATAGAAGATCAACAATGGCGCGCTCTAGACGTGGACGTTTCAAAATGGTGCTTCCACGGCGGGTGGGTCAAATATGTAGATCCCCAAACTAAGCCACTACCGGTGTGGCGTGAGTTACACCGGTGTGATACCTTGCCAGGGCCCCGACGGGAGTCGGTGCCTCGCTACCAGAAGGGCGTGTCACTGGCCCCGAAGTGCTCTGCAGGGCTTCGGGTGAATTTGGGTCACCGGATGGGCCTTGGCTCCGGGCTGAAGAGGGCAGCGACCACCTCGTTTCTCGTTCAACCTGCACACCGCTCTCCGTGGAGACGCCGTGCCTGGTTTGCGAGACGAGTCGATCGAACGTTCAAAGCTTGTTGAACTCGCTTCGGGCATCGACGCTTTCTACCTGTCGGGCTGGGTGGCGCTGTCGCCGTTGCTGTGCGAACAGCTCCAGGCGGGACAGGAGGCTGCAAGGGCGGCCGGTGAGGCGCAGCCGTTCACCTTCGGGCATGCTCAGTTCGAGATCTGGCCGCACGGCCTCGGGCGCTATCCGTACCGGTTGGAGCACCGCCACGGCGTGCTTCAGCTCAGCCCGAACAGCAATCTGCCGCCGGTTCGCATCCAGCCGCGTGCCGAGTTCCTCCACGGCATAGGTGCGCTCAGCGCTGCTCGTTGGTTCGAGGACGTGCTGGTCGATCGATGCGGATTCACGGAGCTGAGCGTGTCGCGAGTGGATCTGCATGCCGATTTCCAGGGCTGGCGGCTCGACGGGGAGGACCGCGAGCGCTTCGTCTGTCGGGCTAACGCCCGGACCACCTACGAAGAGGACGGCCGGTGGACCGGTTTCTCTTTCGGGAGGCGGAAGACCGGGACGTTCAGCGCCCGGATCTACGACAAGACCGAAGAGCTGCGCCGCAGCAAGGCTGGCTACTGGGAGGACATCTGGGGTCCCAACTACCGGAGAGCTGAGCAGGTCGTCCGGGTGGAGTTCGAGCTTGCCGGGAAGGCCCTGCGGGAGTTTGAGCTTTCGACACCGCAAGAGGTGGTGGCCGCGGCCGGGTCACTGTGGATGTACATGACAGACAAGTGGCTCAGCTTCAGGTCGCCGAGTGCCGACGCGACGAAGGCTCGGTGGCCGGTCGCACCCGAGTGGGAGAGCGTGCAGCGAGCGCGAATCGCCGACGGCGCTCATGGCCTTGCGCGGATGGTGGCGGGACGTAGGCGAGCGAGCCTGCAAGGACTTGCTCCCGGACTTGTCGGCTATATCGGGAGCTTTGCCGCCCTCGTTGGCGCGGAGGACATCGGCGACACCTGCGCCGCGCTCCCGAGGCTGCTCAAGTTATACGGGGAGGTAACGAATCGGCCGTTCGCCGATCGGGTGGCTGAGAAGGTGAAGAGGTACGGGCTGTGAGCGGCACAGCGGCTACTGGGCTGCCGCTTCTGTTAACCGTGGAAGAGGCGGCTTCTCTGCTCCGGCTCGGTCGGACGCGCGTGTATCAGTTGGTTATGGGCGGGAAGATCCAGAGCGTCAAAGTTGGGCGTCGGCGGCTTGTCGTGCGTCAGGGCTTGGAGGAGTTCGTCGCTCAGCTCGTGGAGGATCAGGCAGCGCGTTGAGTCAGGTCTGAGATCCCCAGAGGGTCTCGCCCATCGCATTCGCTGCTGCGCGACGGTCCGGTGCGAGGACGTGGCCGTAAACGTCGGCGGTCATGCGAATCGAGGAATGGCCGAGCACTTCACTAACGACTTGCAGCTTCACACCCTGGGCGAGCATGAGGCTCGCTGCAGAGTGGCGCAGCTCGTGCGGGTGCCACTTGCCAAGACCCGCGCTGATGCAGATCGATTGGAACTCTCGGTACATGTTGCGGGGGTCAAAGGGTGTTCCGATCGAGGTGGTGAAGACGTAGCCGGTTTCCTGCCAGGCAGGGCCGAGCTCCAGTCGGTCGGCTGCTTGGTCGGCTCTGTGCCTACGCAGGATTGAGACAAGGGGCGCGGGCAGATCGACGGCGCGCCGACTCCGGAGCGTCTTCGTGTCTGAGGTGCGCAGCTGGCCTCCTTCGCGAGTCAGCTGTCGGCGAACAAGTAGCACGCCGGATTCAAGGTCGAGGTCGTCCCACTTGAGGCCGAGGGCTTCGCCCCTGCGGAGACCGGTGGAGAGCATCAAGGTGTAGAGGGCCTCGCGCCGGTGTCCATGCAGAGCTTCGAGCAGCCTGCGGGCTTCTTCGGGCGATAGCGTGCGGCCTTCTCGTCGAACGATCCTCGGCCCGCGGGTGAGAGTCGCAACGTTGCGGGACACGATCCCCCACCGCACTCCTTGATCGAGCGCCTGAGAGATCACCGCTCGAATCCGCCGGACTGTTGACGCAGACAAGCCTTCATCGAGCTTGGTAGAAAGGAGATGGTCAACCTCGGCGGCAGTGAGCTTGGCGACCTTCTTTCGTCCGAGCGCCGGAGCGATGTGCTGCATGGCGATGCTTTCGTAATTGTCGGCTGTGCTCGGCGCCACTTGGTGCCGCAGGACGTCGTCCCGCCAACGCGTAAGCAACTGTGCGACGGTCATGGTCGTGTCCGGCGGTGGAAGGCTGTCGTCGACCTGGCGCTGTAAAGCCTTCAGCTTCTGCACGACTTCGGTTCGCGTGCGGGCAGATGTGGCCTTGCGGATGGGCCTTCCTTCGGCGTCATAACCGAGGACAACAACGCCGAGCCACCGACCGTCCGATGCTCGTTGGTAGACCGAGCCGTCACCGTTACCTCGCCGGTGCGCCATGTCTTGACATCTCCAGGTCCGTTGCTGACGGATTTGCTGACATTTTACAGGTTGGAGTGCCAGACGCGGAGAACTGCAGGCCAGCTACGCTTCTCACCTGGGATTTCTGAGTGGGCCGTAGAGGGTTTGAACCTCTGACCTCTTGCGTGTCATGCAAGCGCGCTACCGGACTGCGCCAACGGCCCAGGAAATGCGCACGTTACCACCGGGCGGTCACGAGATGAGACCGAGCGTCAAGGTGGCGCACACCTGACCTTCTCACCCTGGGGGCCGTCCCGGATCCGGTCCCGATGGGCCGGCGCGTTGGCAGCTCCCCGGATCGGGCATCGCGATGTGCCGCGCCCTCGCCTGCGGGTACGGGCGGACCCGGTCGCGACCTTCGTCGTGGCCGCCGTCGTCCAGCCGCTGCCGGGGTCGACCTTCGGTCCGAACCTGGACCTCGGCGGGGATACCGCGACCCGGTCGTCGCCGCCGATCACTTATCGCACAGACAGCGAACTTGTAGCAGACTCTTCGCACAAACGGTGCACCCAATTGCCCGAGAGGACCTCTGCCATGGACAAACACACGGCGCGAATTGGCTCGGCGGGATGCGCCGCCACCCTCCTCGCCGGGATCTTGCTCTTCGGCCCGCTACCTGTCGGAGCGGCCGACGCGCCGGCGAGGCCGTCGCATGCTGTGACAGCGGTTCCGAAGCCCGGCAAGTCCTGTCCCGCCAAGAAGCTCGGGAAAAAGGCGAGGGACGGGAAGCTGACCTTGGTCTGCAAGAAGGTCCACTCCCACGACAAGTGGGTCATCTCGAAGACCGTAGCGAAGAAACTTTCGGTCGCGCAGGTCAAGAAGGCGTTCTCGACGGACATCGCCCCAGCGGATTCTGACCTCAGGACCTTCGAAGCCAAGGCCGAGCAATACGGAACCTCGATAACTCCGGCCGAGGCGGCATCGATCTCCGCGCCCCTTGCCGTCGCGGCCAACAAGCTCGACTCCGAGCTCGATGCCCTGAACGCGACCGGCACGGTCGAAACGGACATCCACACGTACGTCGCGGAGGACACCGTGATCGTCGGCGTGCTCCAGCAGGCCGGGAGCCAGACGTCCTTGACCCTCCCCACTTGGGGCAGGACGCTTCTCAAGGACGCGAGACTTCTCAAGTCGGACGGTGAAGTTCTGCGTTCCGCTCTCGGATTAGCACCGGCACCATAGGTAACTCAACACCTGGCCCGAAAGCCCCCGGGCTCCGGGACGCGACTCGGCGCTTTTGACGCGCCCGACCCGCGGGTTGTCCGTGAGCCGTATCGGATCGGCAAGAACGCGACGATCGTGACGAGCCTTCGCGCCGATCCTGGTTCGCGCGGGCGCGCGGAGTCAGGCGGTGTGCTCGTCGTCATCGACGGCGCCAAGGCGCTTGAATCCCGCGCTCGACGGGGAGTGGACCTGGGCTGTCGGTAGGATCTCGGCCGTGCCGACCGCCCCCCGACCCGGTCCCGCCGGGGCCGGCGAGACGGCATCCCGTCCCGGATCGGGCTGCGCGTCGCGCCTCGCCGCCCGCCTGCGGGTACTGGCCGATCCGGCCGCGCTCGCGACCTTCGTTGTCGTCGCCGGCGTCACCGCGTTCGTCATCGCCCAGCTCCAACCCGGACTGATCTTCGGTCCGAACATGGACGTCGGAGGGGACACCGCCGCCCATGTCGTCGCCGTCGACTACTTCATCCACCACCTGCTCGCGCACGGCGAGTTGTCGGGCTGGGACCCGCAGTGGTTCGGCGGGTTCCCGCTCTACGTGTTCTACTTCCCGCTGCCGGCGGTGCTCGTCGGCGCTTTCTCGCTGGTCACGCCCTACGCCGTCGCGTTCAAGATTGTGACGGTCCTCGGCACCGTCTTCCTGCCGCTCGCGACGTACGCCTTCGGACGCCTCGCTGGCTTCGCGCGCCCGGTTCCCGCGCTCATGTCGGCGGCCACCGTGCCGTTCCTTTTCAACTTCGCGCCGTCGAACACCGCCGTCTACTTCCCGTGGAACATCGACGGAGGCACGATCGCCTCGACGCTCGCCGGGGAGTTCTCGTTCAGCCTCGCCCTGACTCTCGCCGTGCTCTTCCTCGGCGTCTTCGTCTACTCGCTGCGTACCGGGCGCTACCGCTGGCTCGCCGGACTGCTGTTCGCCCTGACGCTGCTCTGCCACATCATCCCAGGCCTGTTCGCGGGTGGCGCCGCCGTCATCATCGCCATCGCGCGCTGGGAGCGGCGCGGCATCAAGACCCTCGTCCTCGTCGGCGTGCTCGGCGCCCTCGTCGCTTCGTTCTGGCTCCTGCCGTTCGCCGCGTACCTCAACTACGCGTCGTCGATGAACTTCGGGCGGGTCGGCGACGTCTACGCCCAGCTCTTCCCCGCGAACGGGGAACAGGCCGTCCAGTGGATCGCCGCGCTCGGGCTCGTCCTCGCGGTCTGGCGACGCGAACGGATCGCCCTCGCCCTCGCCGCGATCGCCGGCGCGAGCGTCGCCGCGTTCTGCTGGCTCCCTTCGGGCCTCGTGTACAACGGCCGTTGGTTGCCGTTCTGGTACCTCGCGACGGCGCTCCTCGCCGCGTACGCCATCGGCGAACTCGGACGCATCGCTTTTTCGGCCCTGGGCCACGAATGGCTCAACGCCGAGTTCACGGGCATCTTCGGGGCCTCGGTCGCCGTGGTGCTCGTCGCTGCGTGGTTGGGAGTCCTGCCGTTCTACGTCCCCCCGAGCGGTCAGGAGAACCCCGTCGACTACTGGGCCGTGTGGAACTACTCGGGATACCAGGCCAAGCCGGGGTGGCCCCAGTTCCAACGGGTCTTGGCGATGCTCGAGAGCGCTGCCGCGGTCCACGGCTGCGGCCGGCTGGACTACGAGTACTCCCCGAACACCCAGAACACCTTCGGCTCGACGATCGTGCAGATGTCGTTCCCGCTGTGGACGAACGGCTGCATCGACAGCGCCGAAGGTCTCTACTTCGAGTCGTCGACCTCGAACCACTTCCACTTCCTCGACCAGGCCGAGCTTTCGCTCCAACCCTCGAACCCCGTCGTCGGTCTCCCCTACCGCTCCCTCGACGTCGCTGACGGCATCCGCCACCTCCAGCTCACGGGCGTGAAGTACTTCCTCGCCGACTCGCCGACGGTTGAAGCGGACGCCGCGGCGGACTCGGCTCTCGTCGAGGTCGGATCGACCCCCGAGTCGCCGGACGTCGTCGACGGGTCGACGCCCCCGCCGTCCGGCGCGAAGCCGGAATGGGTCCTCTACCTCATCCGCGATTCCCAGCTCGTCGTGCCCCTCCACTATGAGCCGGTCGTCGAGAGCGGCCTTTCGAAGACCCAGTGGCAGACGACGACGGCGATCACCTGGTACCAGAACCCGCGCTACTGGCCGGTGCCGATCGTCTCGGGGGGGCCGAGCGCTTGGCCGCACGCCAAGGCGGGCACGCTGCTCCTCCCCGGGGCGTCGCGGCGTCTCACGCCGACGACCGTCTCCGGCGTGACCTACACCGATTCGACGGTCTCGTTCGAGGTCGGGCGCCTGGGCGTGCCCATCCTCGTCAAGGTCCCCTACTTCCCGAACTGGTCGGCGCAGGGCGCCTTGGGCCCGTACGAGGCGACGCCCAACCTGATGGTCGTCGTGCCCGTCGCCCACCACGTCGTCCTCAGCTACGGGACGACGACCGTCGACTGGGTCGGCCGTGCCGCCTCGATCGCCGGTCTTGCCGGGCTCGCGGCTGTCGGACGCCTCGGAGGCGCCGGCGCGGCCGCGCCACCGGCATCCGGCCCGGGCTCGACGCCGACCGCGCCGGGCGGGGGAACCGGTACCGAGCCCGGGAACGAGGCCGCCGACGCGGTGGACGCGGATGAGGCATCCTTCGACCCATGGAAACCCCCGCCGGAACCTCAGTGAGCGACGAACCCGGCCCCTCCCCCGCCGAACCGGCGAGTGCGCTCGAGCCGCCACCGGAGATCACCGTCGTCCTTCCGGCGCACAACGAGGTCATGCTCATCGGCTCGACCGTCACGAACCTCGTCTCGGGATTCGAGCGACGCGGTCGCGCCTTCGAGATCCTCGTCGTTGAGAACGGATCGACTGACGGGACGCTGCGCCTCGCCCGCCTGCTGGCGGCCCAGCTCCCCCATGTACGCGTCCTGTCGCTCGCATCCGGTGACTACGGCGAGGCCCTCGCCGCCGGCTTCCGCGACGCGCTCGGCCCCCTCATCGTCAGTTTCGACGTCGACTACTACGACCTGTCGTTCTTCGACGCCGCGCTCGGCCTTCTCGACTCGGGGGAGGCGGACCTCGTGCTCGCCTCGAAGCGGGCGGCGGGTGCCCGTGACCGCCGGCCTCTGCTGCGGCGCGTCCTCACCGCCGGTTTCGCGGCCGCGCTCCACCGGGTCGTCGGCATCGAGGTGAGCGACGCCCACGGGATGAAGGTGGTGAGTGCGTCCGCCGTCGTCCCGCTCATCGAACAGACCGTCCTGCGCGGGAGCCTGTTCGACGTCGAGCTTGTTCTGCGGGCGAGCCGGGCCGGCCTCGCGGTGCGTGAGCTTCCGGCGGTTGTCCGCGAGCTGCGGCCCCCGCGCACGTCGGTCCTCCGCCGCACCGTCGAGTCCGTGATCGGCCTCGTCCGTCTCCGACTGCTCGTCGGCGCGGGCGAAAGGCCCGAGAAACACCGATCGGAGCGACCCGCCTCCTGAGCATCCGGACGGCGCTCGTCGCCACTCCGCCCGGCGAACGATGTCGCGGGGCTGCTCTAGGCGGCGAGGATCCTGACGATCTCGCGCAGTTCCCTCCGCGCCTCGACGAGCTGCCCGCCCGCCACGGTGGCCGCCGAGGCCGCCGCGGCGAACGTCGCCTGGGCCGAGGCGGCATCTTGCAGCGTGAGGGCGAGGAGCGACGCCGACGTGCCTTCCAGCGAGGACTCGATCCCGCTGAGCTCGGCGACGAGCTTCTCGTAGACCCGTTGCGCGGCGACGGCTCTGCGGCCGTTGTTCCGCTCGGTCGTGATCGCGGTCTGGATCGACGGTTCCAACGCCGTGAGGGCTCCCGCCTTGGCGAGCACCCGGGCGTTCCCGATCACGGCGCGCACCTCGGGGACGACGAGCGCGAAGACCCGGAAATTCACCACCATCGCCGCCGCCGACGCCCTCAGCCCCGTAAGCGAGGTCTCGCTGGCGACCGACGTCGACAGTGACGCGAGGCCGGACTGGTCGGAGGTGATGACCGCATCGAGCGCGGCGCGGTCCTGGGTGGTGAGGTTGCGAGCCGCGGCCACTGCCGCAGACGCCGCGGACAGCGCATCGAGACGCTCGGTCAGCGCTCTTGACAGCCAGCGCTGCACCCGCGCGACCGGGATGCCCGCGGGGATGACGGGTGCCGCGCCGTCCGCCGCCGGATTCGGCAAGCCACCCGGTCCGCCCGACGCCGCCTGGGAGATGCCGGCGGACCCGATCAGGAGACCGAACGCGACGAGGCTAGCTCCGACCGCCGCAGCCATTCGTTTCACGTCGCCCCGCCTCTCACCGTCTCACCAGCCTCAACGCCGCGCTCCGGTTCTCGTGTCCGAGCCCGTATGACGACATCTTGGCCCCATTCTGTTCGACGTCGGCGCACGAATTGTGAGCAAAGTGTGATACCTCCTTCGGCCACCCGGACCTCCCCTGCCCCCCGGTCGCGACGATCAGGTGCGACGCCGACGGTCCGCCGTCAGCCCCGGTCCCGTGGGGCCCCGCGCCAGATGATCGCCCACCTACACTCGAGCCGTGACTCTCGCGGCGAGCACGCCGCCTTCCGCCGACGGGCGTGACGAACGGCCGGTTGGGCTCGCGCCGCTCCCCGAGCCGGACGCGATCCGATTTGCGGTCGTCGACGTCGAGACGACCGGACTCGACCCCGCGACGACGCGTGTGCTCGAGAGTGCGGTCGTCGAGCTCGCCGCCGACGGACACCCACTCGGCGAGTGGACGAGCCTCGTATCCGTGCCGGGCGAGGGCGAGCTCGGAGCGAGCTGGCTGCACGGGATCACGCGATCGATGCTTTCTCCGGCTCCTCCGTTCCGAGAACTGGTGGGGGAGCTCACGGCGCATCTCGCCGGACGCGTCGTCGTCGGGCACGTCCTCGATTTCGACCTCTCCCATCTGGCCGCCGAGTACGCGCGGTGCGGGCTCGTCCTACCGGACCTCCGCCGGGTCGGCATCTGCACGCGCGAACTCGCGCGCTCGAGCCTCCCCCCAGGGCCGCGCTCCCTCGTGGCGTGCTGCAAAGCACTCGGCGTGAGCTGTCCCGCGGCGCACACCGCGCTCGGCGACGCCCGGGCCACCGCGGCCGTCTTCGCGGCCTTCCTCCGGATGGGCGTCGTCCCCGACCCCCGCGCCGCAGCCGCCCGCGCGGCGGCGCTCGCCTGGCCGATGTCGGCCTGGGATCCGCTGGGACCGAGCTGCGCCGTCCCACGCGGCTCCGTTGGACGCGGCGCCTAGCGAGGACCCGCCGGGCCGATCGATCCCCACCGCCGGGTCGCGTCGGCGCGCCAAGTTCTCACGAGATTCCGGCCCGCTCGGCGTGGAACGTCGCGACGGCCTCGATTCCACCGGTGCGGGCGGGCGCGACCGGGCCGCGACGAGGCATCCCACCCGTGTGGTTCGGCCGGTCGGTTGCCCCGCCAAGCCGAGCGCGGGGCCGCCGGGATCCCGCCGTGTGGCGGCCGAACTACCGGGGATCCTCAGAACGCGACGGCGGTCGCGGTCGGGAACCAGTAACCGGGGTCCCCGTCGAAGCGGCGGCGCTTCATCCCTGAATACAGGCGCACGCAGGCCGCCGCGACGTCGGGGTCGAACTGGGTGCCGCTCTGATTGTCGATCTCGGCGAGGGCGTCGGCGACACCCACCGCCGGACGGTAAGGACGCGGCGAGGTCATTGCCTCGAGAGTGTCGGCGACCATGAGCACGCGGGCGCCGAGACCGATCTCGTCGCCGTGGATCCCGAACGGGTACCCGCTGCCGTCGAGGCGCTCGTGGTGTTGCAGGATCGTCCGCGCCACGGGCCACGGGAAGTCGATCCCGGCGATGATGTCGACACCGGCCTGGGGGTGGGTCTTGATCAGCTCGAACTCCGCGGCGGTCAGCTTGGCGGGCTTGGAGAGGATCTGAGCCGGAACGACGATCTTGCCGATGTCGTGGAGCATCGCCGCGACCTCGATGCCCTTCGTCGCTTCGGCGTCGAGCCCGAGTTCCTGGGCGATCGTGACGCAGATCTTCGCCACGCCGCGCTGGTGCCCCGCCGAATAGGGATCGAACTCGGTGCTCGCGGCGACCGCGCCGACGGCCGCCTCGAGGGTAGCGGCGAGTTGCTCGAGGTTCTGCTGGTTCCGAACGCGATCCTGTAGCGTGGCGATTCCGAATTCGATCCCGCCGATGAACTTCTGGAAGAGCCGCAGCCACTCCGCGTTGAACGCGGCTGGTTGCGTCGAGAAGATGCCGATCGAACCCGACATCGAGTTGCCGACGACGATGGGCAGCGCAACGGCCGACCGCATCCCGTAGTTGAGCGCGACCTGGCGCCAGGGATCTGAGGCGTCGAGCGCGGCGGCATCGTCGATCATCTGGATCTCCCCGGTGCGGATGGATTCGATCACCGGCCCGATCCCCTCGGCGAGCCCGGCCGAGGTGGCGCGGATAGCTTCGAAGTACTCGCGACCCGCCGATCCGTGGTAGGCGAGGGAAGCGATGGCGGCAGGGTCGTCCGGGACGGTGGCAGCGATCCAGGCGAAGGCGTATCCGCCTTCCTCGACGAGGACCCGGCAGATGTCGTCGAACAGCTGGGTCTCGTCGTGGGCGTGCACCAACGTCTCACTCGCGGCCGTGAAGGTGCGCAACGACTGGGTCACGACGGCGAGCGCGCGCTCCACCTTCCGCTGCTCGGTGACGACCCGGCTGTTGATGAGCAGGCCGTCGGCGAACTTCACGACCGACGTGTCGAACGCGCCGGCGACACCCGCGACCTCGCACCAGGGGATCTCGTAGCGCTCGGGCACACCAGAGGCGAACACCCGCAAGTACCGCTCCAGCACTCCGAGGACCCGGCGCGACGGGTAGAGCTCGAGCTCGCCGTGACCGAGGAGCTGCTCGCTGCTGCGCCCGACGAGGCGCTGTCCCGCCGCGTTCACGTAGCGGTAATCGAAGTCGACGATCTCGTCGGAGCCGTTGCGCCGCGGCACGATGATGAAGACGGGATCGAGGAGCGAGTCGAGGGCCGCGTGGAGCGACTTCTCGTTGTCGTCCAACACCGCGCCCGTGCCACCGTGTCTCGCCATGATCACGCCGCCTCGTCGGCGACCGACACCTCGCCCGGACCCGGTGCCACGGACCGCGTGGCGCGGACACCGGTGGCCGCCGCGGCGCCCCGGCGGGGCTGTGGAGTACAGCCGGGCGCCGTGGCGGTCACCGTTGCCGTCGTGCCGCCTGCGAAGCGGACGTGCCGGGGGGCGCGGCGCGAACCACGCGGGTTCACTCGTCCGATCGAAGCGGCTGTGGCCAAGGTCAACTTCCCCTCTCGATCCCCGCTCATCTCGGGATTCCCTTCCCTAACGACCGAGTTGCCGCCGCCGTTGAGCTGCCGGGCCCGACAGCTGAATCCGTGCGGTCTTCCGCCGACGCTCCCGGCCGGAGCGATCGGCGCGAGATGGCGTTCCCGCCGGGTCGGCCGAGCAGGTCGGCGAAGCTCGCTGGCCGCCCAGGGCGCGGTCCGACCTGGAAGATCGTGTCCGGCGCGAGCGCGGGCACCTTCGTGGCGCCGGCCGTTCCACGACGCGGCACAGGTGATGCAAACTGGGCAGCCATCGGCCGCCCGCTACGCCGCTCTCCGTGCTCCTGTGGCCCCATGCGCCCCGACATAGCGCCATCTTCTGCCAAGGAAGAGCAGGGTCAAAGACATGAACTGCACCATTTCCGATGACGCAGATGGACCGGTCTGATCAATTCGCGAGTCCCCCCGAGCGCGCACCATGGTGAAGTGGCGGTCGCCCCGGGAACCCTCCTCGCGGCGGCGTCGCGGCCGGCCGGCGGTGGCCGCCCGCTCAGGCCGACTTCTGGCGCTGGCGCAGCATGCGGCGGCGTTCGCGTTCGGTGAGGCCCCCCCACACGCCCTCGCGTTCGCGACACACGATCGCGTGCTCCAGGCACATCTGGCGAACAGGGCAGAGCGCGCAGACGGCCTTCGCCTCCTCGGCCTCTTCGTCCGAGGGCGGAAAGAAGACTTCCGGGTCGAGTCCTCGGCAAGCCGACCGCTGGCGCCACGTGGTTTTCATCAACCGATCACTTTCTCCTGCTGCGTCGCTGTCCTGTCTGCTGCCTTGCGCGGTCCGCGCGTCGCCACGCCACTTACGAGCAAGATCGGCCCGCGCGGGCCTGCAAGCAAGAGGTGCCGTGAGGCGCGCGTAAACAAGCGCAGCGCAAACGGACAAAAATTCTGCCAGACCGGACCCCGGATGTAAAGGTCCCCTGGACGCCTCGGCGGTGCTCGCCTCCCCTCACCCCGCGGTGTGCCACACTGGGCCGCCGTGAGCAGGACCGCGACAAGGTGAGCGTCCTCGTCATCGACGTCGGCTCGAGTTCGGTGCGGGCCGCCCTCGTCCGCGCCGACGGGACGCTCGGGCACCTGCATCAACGTCACCTGTCGGACCTCCGCCCCTCCCCCGGCGTCGCCGAGTTCGACGCCGCCGCCCTCGCCGATGCCGCGCTCGACGTCGCCCGGTCGACGCTCGCGGCCGGCGGTGCGGCGCAGGCCGTCGGGATCACGGCGCAGCGGGCCTCGACGATCGTCTGGGAACGGGAGACCGGGCGGCCCGTCGCCCCCGGCATCTCCTGGCAGGACCTGCGCACCGCCGGCCAGTGCCTCGCCCTGTCGGCGCGCGGGTTCCGGCTGACCCCGAACCAGTCGGCGACGAAGCTCGCCTATCTGCTTGGCATCCATGATCCTGACCGCTCGCGCGATCTGTGTTTCGGGACGGTCGAGTGCTACCTCACCTGGGTGCTCTCCCGGGGGTCCGCCCACGTCACCGACGCCTCGAACGCGGCCGTCACTGGTCTCATCCTCGACGACGCCTCGGACTGGAACGACGAGGTTCTCGCGGAGCTGCGCATCTCGCGCGAGATGCTCCCCCGGATCGTCGACTCGACCGGCGTCGTCGCCGCGGCGTCTGCGCTCCCCGGCGAGCCCCCCATCGCCGGGCTCGTCGGCGACCAGCAGTCCTCCCTCGTCGGGCAGGCCTGCCTGCAACCGGGCCAGGCGAAGGCGACGTTCGGCACCGGCGCGATGCTCGACTGCGTCACCGCGGCGCGGCCCGCTTTCAGCGCCCGCGGTGACCGCGGCACTTTCCCCATCGTCGCCTGGCGCGAAGCCGGCCACGTGAACTGGGGCATCGAGGCGATCATGCTGTCGGCGGGATCCTGCATCGAGTGGCTGCGCGCCGGGCTCGGCCTCATCGGCGACGCGGCAGAGTCCGACGAGATCGCGGGTTCCGTGCCGGACTCCGGGGGTGTCGTCTTCGTCCCGGCGCTCGGCGGTCTCGGCACGCCGGTGTGGGACTTCGGGGCGCGCGGCACCTTCGTCGGGCTCGACGCCTCGACGTCGCGCGCCGAACTCGTCCGGGCGGTCCTCGAGGGCATCGCCCACCGCAGCGCCGACCTCCTCGAGGCCGCGGAAGCCGACGGCGGGGTCGAGGTTGCGACCCTGCGCGTTGACGGGGGCATGACCGCGAACGCGACCTTCCTCCGGCTGCTCGCCGACGCGCTCCAGCGGCCGATCGCCCCTTCGGCCGTCCGGGATGCGACGACGCTCGGCGCTGCCTTTCTCGCCGGCACGGCGACCGGACTGTGGGTGTCGCTCGCCGAGGCGGCCTCGACGGCGCGGCACGGCCCCGTCGTCGAGCCGGCTCGCCGGCTCGACCGCGACCGCTGGCTCGACGCGCGGGCCCGCGCCCTGCGCACCGTGCCCGCGATGTCGGCCATCTCGTTCTGACCTGACGTCTCAGGCGACGCCGAGGGCGAGCGCCTCCTCGAACATCGCTCCCCGGTCGAGCAGCTCCCGGAAGCCCATGAGCTGGCGCGGACTGTTGAACCCCACGACCGCGGACAACCGCCCGTTGCGCCCGTAACAGGCGACGAAGCGCCGCGCGGCGATCGACCCGGCGACGACGCGCACCTCGTCGGTCGCGACGGGGAGGCCGATCGACTGGATCTTCACGTCGAACTGGTCGGACCAGAAGTACGGCACCGAATCGAACGGGGTCGCCCCGGTCCCCGAGAGCAGGCTCGACGCGGCGTGCACCCCCTGTTCGGCGGCGTTCGTCCGGTGCTCGAGCCGCACCGTGCTGTCGGCCAGCGGGTGCGGCCACCGGGCGACGTCGCCGGCGGCGACGACCCCCGGTGCCGCGACGAGCGTCGGGGCGCACACGACCCCGTCCGCCAGCTCGAGCCCCGAACCGTCGAGCCAGTCCGTCGCCGGGATGACGCCGATGGCGACGAGCACGACGTCGGCCGCGAGGATCGATCCGTCGTCGAGACGGAGACCCTCGACGCGGCCGTGCCCGACGAGCCCCGAGACGCCGATCCCCGTCCTCAGCTCCACCCCGTGGTCGGCGTGGAGCTCGGCGATCGCCCGCCCGACGAGCGGACCGACAACGCGGCCGAGCGGTGTGGCCAGCGGCTCGACGACGCTCACCGCGGCGCCGAGGCCGCGGGCCGTCGCCGCGACCTCCATGCCGAGGAAGCCGCCGCCGACGACGGCGAGGCGCGTGCCGGGCGCGACGAGCAGCGCCCGCAGACGGACGGCGTCCCCGAGACTGCGCAGCGTGAGGACCCCGTCGAGGTCGGGCGCGCCGCGCAGCGTCCGGGGTGTCGCGCCGGTCGCGACGACGAGCCCGTCAAAGGGGAGCTCGCGTCCGGATTCCAGCACCACCGACCGGCTGCCCGGGTCGAGGCAACGAGCCCGTTCGCCGAGGACGAGCTCAAGGTCGAGGGCAGCGAGCTTCGTCTCGCTCGTGAGCGCGAGTCGGTCCTCGCCGAACGAACCCGCGAGGAACTGCTTGGAAAGCGGCGGTCGGTCGTAGGGAAGGTGGGACTCGGCACCGACGAGCGTGATGGCGCCGTCGAATCCCTCGTGGCGCAGGCCCTCGCAAGCCTTCAGGCCGGAAACCGACGCGCCCACGACGACGACGGAACGGAGCACGAGGCGAGACTACGTGGTCCGCGTCGGGGAGACCGCGCCACCGAGCACGATTCCGGGCCACCGCCGGCTCGTCGGGGATCCTCGCGCCGGGGCCTCAGGCGCGAGAGCACCCCGGCGCCGTCGGATCGCGCGAGCGGTTCGTGACGGCCCGCGCCTGGCGCGATCAAAGACGCAGCCGGGGGCCCTTCCCGCTCATTCGACGCCGAGAACAGACGAATGCGCCTCGGGCATGCCGCCGCGCTGGTCGTATCCTCGCGGCGTGGGCGCGACTTCTCGCCACTTGGTCCGCGTCGGAGCAGTAGCGATGGCCGCCCTTGCGACCAGCGTCGGATACACGGCTTCGGCCCCGCCGTCCGCGGCGTCGACGGACCCGCCGGTCCGGCCGTTCGTCCTCGGTTACCAGGTGAGCAGGCGTTCCGTTCCCGCTGCGGGTGGGACGGTCGCGCTCACGGTCCGGGTGGGCGACACGACGGAGTGCCGCGTCCGGGTGACGAGTCACAGCGCGCTCTCCGTCTCCTACCGGAAACGATGGCTACGCTGCTCGAACGGCAGATTCACCGAGTCCGTGACGCTCGGCCCGAACGCGACCCGATCCGCCGTGCTCACCGCGTTGCGCGTCTACCTCCGTCGAGGCACCGACACCCGCTGGAGCCCGATGGGGAGTGTGCGCGTCGACGCGCCCACGACCGGTCCGACGGTCCGCCTGTCGATCAGCCGAAGCACCCTGCCATCCGCAGGCGGGCCGATGACCCTCACCTACTCGTCGACGAACGCGTCGGTCTGTTGGCTCACGTCTGATCCGTCGCTGTGGCCCGGCGATAGCCCGGTGATGGTGAGTTGCAATGGGACGTACGGCGCGACGATCGGCGCGACCAAACTGGAACAGCTCTGGACGTTCACCTTCGGCGCGATGAACTCGAGTGGCCAGTCGGCGACCTCCACCCAGACGCTGACGCAGACCGTGCTCTCGTTCGAGCAGAATCCCAACTGGTCCGGCTACGTCGTGCGGTCGCGCCACGCGCCGATCACGGAGGTGAGCGGCCAGTGGACGGTGCCGACGCTCAACTGCACCGCCACCCCGAACGCCGGGGCGGCGATGTGGCTGGGGATCGGGGGGGTGCAGTGGCGGTCCGGGGAAACGTCGGGGGATCTGCTCCAGACGGGCATCAAGGACGGCTGCGTCGACGGTGCGCAACGGGACATCGGCTTCTGGGAGGAATACCCGGAGGTTCCCGAGGCCGATTTCATCGATTTCCCGGTGTCGCCGGGCGACGCGATCGAGGCGTCGGTCTTTCAGATCGCCGGCGACTGCACGACGACGTGCGGGCAGTGGGAGACCAAGGTGGAGGACCTCGACACCGGCCTGTCGGGCGAGATGATCACCGGCGAGGGGTGGGGCGTCGCCTCGAGCACCGACGGCGTCTCGTTCCATGAGGGATCCACCGTCGGCCTCCTCTATTCCGGAGGAACCACGGCCGAGTGGATCCTCGAGGACTACCTCTGGAACTACAAGTTCCACTATTCCGACGAGTCCTTCGCCGACTACGGAACGGTGAGCTTCTCTGACCTGTGGCTCGGCGGGGTCTCACCCTGGTCGCTTACCCCGAGCGAGGGGTGGGAGATCACCCAGGGCGGAGACGTCCTGTCAAGACCGTCGGCACCTGGAAAGGACTGGTTCTCGGTCCGCTACACGGGCGCGTAACGGAGCTCCCGGGGCCTTCACCCCCGGGCCCGGCGCCATCGACACGCGGCGGACAAGACCGTGACGCGCCCCGCGCCGGTCGACACGCCGGTAGGACTCCCGACCCCGGCTCACTTCGCCTGGTCCGGCGTTCCTTCCTCGCCGAGGGCGGCCAACCTCGGCATCAGCGCGTCGACGCTTTCGCGCGCGCCGCGGATCCGGCGGTCGAGCTCCTCGACGATCTCGATCGCGCGCCGGAAACGGACCTCGAGCACATCGACGTCGACCAGTCCCTCGTCGAGCTCGCGCACGATCGCGTCGAGCTCTGTGGCCGCGGCCGCGTAGCCGAGCTCGCCGACCGGCGTCACCTCCGCCTTGTCCTTGTCCACGGGCGTCATCGTTCGTCTTCACCTGTCCTTTTCCTGGTCTTCGGGGCGGGTTTTCGGGGCGTTGTCGACTCGACGACGGAACGCACCTCCCCGTCGTCGAAGCGGGTCGTGATCCGCGCGCCGACGGTAAGCGTCGCGGTCGTTCGCACAAGTCGTCCCGACGCGTCGCTCGTCAGCGTCCAGCCCCGTTCGAGCTGTCGCACCGGGTCGTACGCCCGCAGCACCTGTCGCCTCCTCGTCAGCTCGTGCTGCTGGGTGGCGACGCTCCGGCGCGTCACCGCGCCGAGGTGCACCGCACGGTCGGCCACCTGGGCGGCCTCACGGCGAAACCGCGCCAGGACGACCCGGGAGAGCTCGACTCCGGCGGCCCGCAGCACGACCGCACGCCGTTCGAACTGCCGCCGAGCGCCCCGCCCGAGCGCGGCGGAAGCGGCGGCGAGCTGGTAGCCGGTCGAGTCCAGCCGCGCGCGGGCGAGGCCCCTGAGCGCGCCCGCCGTTCGCTCGATCTCGCCCAGGTACTCGGCGACCCGCTCGACGACGGCCTCGCCGCACTGCGTCGGCGTGATCATCGCCCGATGCGCCACCTCGTCGGCGACCGACCGGTCGCCCGTGTGCCCGATCCCCGTCCAGACAGGGAACGGGGCGGTGGCGATGGCCCGCGCGACCGGCTCGGAGTCGAACGCCGCGAGGTCACCGCGCGCGCCCCCGCCGCGCACGACGACGGCGAGGTCGATCGGCGACAGTCGGAGGCGGGTGAGCGCCGCGGCAATCTGATCCGGGGCCTCGGCCCCCTGGACGAGCGTCGCCTCGAAATAGACCTGGAAGGCAAAGCCGGAGCGGTCGAGCTGCCCGACGAAGTCCCGGTGCGCCTCCGATCCCGGGCTCGTCACCACGCCGACGTGGAGGGGCACCAACGGCAGCGCGAGTCGCTGGTTGGCGTGGAGCAGGCCCTCGAGCTCGAGCGTGCGGAGCAACCGACGACGGGCCGCGGCGATCCCGCCGAGCAGGGCCGCGATGTCGAGCTCGGTGAGCGTGAACCGCAGCTTGCTGCCGCCCTCCCAGACCGAGACGCGCCCGCGTACCCGCACGACGCGGCCCGGTTCGAGGGCGACGCCGGCCTCGCCGAGCGCCGCAGCCACCCTCGGCCAGTCGCGTGCCCAGCAGACGACCTCGAGCTGGGCGGAGCCGCGTTCGGCCTGGTCGGCGGACTCGTCGGCGAGCTCGATGTAGTGGTGACCCCGGCTCTCCCGCAGGCCCCGTATCTCGCCAACGACCCACACGTCCTCGGTGAACTCCCGGGCGAGCGCGGCCTTCACCCGGTCGTAGAACTGGGAGACCGAAAGCGCCTCGTCGGCGCCCGGGGCGTCGGGATCCCCCGAGACGTCGGCCCCCGTGCCGACCGCGTCGGGCGGGGTCCGAGGCGACCGGGCCGCACCCTGCGCCCGCCGGCGCGCCGGCCGGACGGGCGCGACCGACTCCCCGCGACGTTGCTCGGCACGCTGGGCCGCCGCGAGCACGTCGTCGACCCTCTGCCGCAGCTCCGACCCCGCTCCGTCGGTCACGGGGCCGTCATCCCCGGTGACGGGGTTCTCGGCGACGTCCGCCGCGAAATCGAAGCGCTGCTCCTCCGGCACGCCGTCGGACACCACGCGACAAAGCTACCCGTGGGTCCGGTTGGCGTTGCGGACCGCTGACGTCGGTCGCGACGAAGGTCGCGAGCGCGACAATGGACCCGGCGGCGAGTCGGCCGGGTGGCCGCGGAAGAGGTGGACCCCACCTCGACCGAGGAAGGTCGGGACTCCGCAGGGCAGGGTGCTGGCTAACGGCCAGTCGGGGCGACCCGAAGGAAAGTGCAACAGAGAGCAGACCGCCGATGGCCGCAAGGCACAGGCAAGGGTGAAACGGTGCGGTAAGAGCGCACCAGCGGTCGGGGTGACCCGACCGGCTCGGTAAACCCCACCCGGAGCAAGGCCAAGCGTGGGACGGGCTGCCCGCCCGATGTCCCCAGGTAGGCCGCATAGATGGATGGCCACCCTCCGGGGCGTTCCGCTCCGGGGACAGAATCCCGCCTACAGGCCGGCTCGCCGCCAACGAGCAGGCGGGCCCCGCAGGGCTACGACCCGGGCGGCGCGCGACGACGAGCGAGGGCCGGGGCGCCCGGGCCCGCGCCTCCCAGGGATGACCTCCGCCGGGACGGTTGGGCCACGGGCCCGGCCGCTCGGCAACGTCCCGTCCCGTCTCGCAACGACGGAGATGACCGACGCTCGTGCTCATGTGCAGGATTGACCCGGCGTCGGCTCGAAGGGAGACGGGCCGGAGTTCTCGGCGAATCGTGACGTTGTGCCCTGGTGCGCAGGATCTTTGTCGAGAAAGCTTGGCTCATTCCTCCGGAAAGGACGTCCATGACACTCGACGTTGCGGCCCTCGACGCGGTCGAAATCCTCGACTCGCGGGCGCGGCCCACCCTCGCCGTGACGGTGACGCTCGCCGACGGGACGAGCGCGCGCGCCGGCGTGCCGTCGGGGGCGTCGACAGGGTCGCGCGAGGCCGTCGAGCTGCGCGACGGCGACCCCCACCGCTTCTCCGGCCAGGGCGTTCTCGCCGCGGTCGCCAACGTGAAGGGCGAGATCGCCAAGCTCCTCGTCGGTCGGTCGTTCGCGAGCACCGCGGAGCTGGACCGGGTGGTCATCGAACTCGACGGAACCGCAACGAAGTCCCGCCTCGGCGCCAACGCCATCGTCGGGGTGTCGATGGCTGCGGCACGGGCCGTCGCCCTCTCGGCTGGGCAGCCCCTCTGGCAGGCGCTGCGGCCCGAGGGCACAACGCCCCGGCTCCCGGTCCCCCACTTCAACGTCGTGAACGGCGGCGTTCACGCGCCGAACAACCTCGACTTCCAGGAGTTCATGATCGCGCCGGTCGGTGCGCCCTCTCTCACCGAGGCCGTCCGCGCCGGCGCCGAGATCTACGCCGCACTGAAGGGACTGCTCGCCGGCAAGGGGTTCGCGACCGGTCTCGGTGACGAGGGCGGATTCGCCCCCGAGATCGACCGACCCGAGGACGTCCTTGCCGTGCTCGTCGACGCCATCACGACGGCCGGCTACACGCCGGGCCGCGAGGGCGTCGCCATCGCCCTCGACCCCGCCGCCAGCGAGTTCTACCGCGACGGCCACTACCACGTCGCCGGGGAAGCCCTGACGAGCGACGAGATGATCGCCCGGTACGCCGAGATCGCCGCGCGCTTCCCGGTCTGGAGCCTCGAGGACGGGCTCGCCGAGGGCGACTGGGACGGCTGGAAGCGGCTGACCGCGCGGCTCGGGGACACACTCCAGATCGTCGGCGACGACCTGCTTGTCACCAACCCAGCGATCATTGCCGAGGCGATCGCGGCCGGCGCGGCGAACGCCGCCCTCATCAAGCTCAACCAGATCGGCTCGGTCTCCGAGACGCTCGAGGCGATGCGGCTGTGCCAGCAGGCCGGTTGGTCCCAGATGGTCTCGCACCGCTCGGGCGAGACCGAGGACAGCTTCATCGCCGACCTCGCCGTCGCCACCGGTTGCGGTCAGATCAAGACCGGCGCCCCGGCGCGGGGCGAGCGCGTCGCCAAGTACAACCGGCTGATCGAGATCGAGGCCGGCGCCGCTCTCCCCTACGGACTGGCTTAGGGCCGTGGCCGGATTGTCGACCGTCCGTCTCGACCGCGAGGCAGCCGGCCGCTACGTGCTCAGCAGGCGAACCCCCCTCGGGGGCTACTCCTTTTACCGGACCCCGGAATGGGGCGTCGAGGAGCCGAACGCGCCCGACACGCTCGCCGCGCTCGAGTGCCTGCAGATGCTCGACTGGCCGATCCCCGAACCCGAAGCGACCGTCGCCTGGTTGCGAGGCCTGCAGAACGACGACGGCGGCTACCCCACCCTCACGATCGGCTGGGCCGCCCTGCGGGCGCTGGCCCTGCTCGGCGTGGCCCCCGACCGGTCGCCTGCCGCGTGGCTCGACGAGCACGCGGAGGCCGTCGGCCGCCCGACCGGGGCACGCGACTGGCAAGGCACGTTGCGGGAGGCCCTCCACGTCACCGAGCTGCGCCGCATCGGTATCTCGGCACCACCGGAATCGGCTGAAGACCCCTTCTCGCAGCTCCTCGACGCGGCACGCGACCCGCGCGGGGGCTGGGCGCGTCCCGGAGCCGATCTCGAGACCACCGCCGTCGCCGTCTCCATCGCCGGGCCGTCCCGCCTGACAGCCGAGGAACGGTCCGACGCCGAATCGTTCCTCCGCCACTGCGAGGACCAGGTCCTCGGCATGCGGCTCACCCCGGAAAGCCGCGCGACCTGGGTCGGCGCCCTGTGGGGCGGACTCGAGCTCGCCCAGGGACTGGAGCTGCAGCCGAGCTACCCCGGAGCTGTCGGCGCGTGCCTGGCCGACCTGCAACGCGCCGACGGGGGCCTCGGCGCACGTCACTTCGCGATTTCCACGCTGCGAGACACCTGGCGAGGTCTCGACGCCGCCCAATTGCTCGACCATTTTCAGATCGATCAGCTACAGGAGGACAAGTCATGACTGGCTTCAAATACGTCCGCTTTTTCGAGGAGATCGGAATCGAGGACGTGCCCATCGTCGGAGGCAAGAACGCCTCCCTCGGCGAGATGTACCAGAACCTGTCCCGAGAGGGCGTGCGCATTCCCAACGGATTCGCTGTCACGGCCGAGGGCTATCGCCACATGCTGAAGGAAGCCGGCGCCCTTGCGCCGCTCCACGAGGCGATCGACAAGCTCGACCCCGAGAACGTCGCCGACCTCGCCCGCTGCGGCAAGCGCGCCCGGGAGATCGTCTACGGCGCCGGGCTCCCCAAGGACCTCGCCGAGGAGATCATCGCCTCCTACCGCAAGCTCCAGCAGGAGTACGGCGACGGTGTGAGCCTCGCGGTGCGCTCCTCGGCGACGGCGGAGGACCTGCCGACGGCGAGCTTCGCCGGCCAGCAGGACACCTACCTCAACATCAAGGGCGACGAGAGCCTGCTCGACGCCTGCCGGCGCTGCTTCGCGAGCCTCTTCACCGACCGCGCCATCCACTACCGCGTCGACCAGGGCTTCGACCACTTCGACGTGGCGCTGTCGATCGGCATCATGAAGATGGTCCGCTCGGACCTCGCCTCGTCAGGCGTGATGTTCTCGCTCGACACCGAGTCCGGCTTCCGTGACGTCGTCTTCGTCACCGGCGCCTACGGCCTCGGCGAGAACGTCGTGCAGGGCGCCGTCGACCCCGACGAGTACTACGTGTTCAAGCCCACCTTCGAGGCGGGGCACCGGGCCGTGCTGCGCCGCCTCATCGGCGACAAGGCGATCAAGATGATCTTCGTCGAGGGTGAGACGCGGGTCACCACCCGCAACATCCCGACGCCGAAGGCCGACCGGGAGCGCTTCTGCCTCTCCGACGAGGACGTCCTCGAACTCGCCCAGTACGCGATCGCGATCGAGAAGCACTACGGCCGCCCGATGGACATGGAGTGGGCGAAGGACGG